>TARA_R110002050_G_scaffold70605_3_pt1 | contig 48315 bp, 43 predicted proteins | sample TARA_R110002050 | Tara Oceans TARA_R110002050 (sample SAMEA4396988) | marine metagenome | biome: Polar Biome; feature: [DCM] deep chlorophyll maximum layer (ENVO:01000326); material: water (ENVO:00002006), including particulate matter (ENVO:01000060) such as... | depth 25 m
TCGCCATCAGGTACTGCACGGCAAACAGCGGTTTGCCGCCGAGAACGCCGATGCGCCAGTCGAAACTGGTGGGCATGAACTTTTGCGCAATCAGCACTTCGGAATCATGCAGCCAGGCGCCGGCCAGCGCCTTGAGTTCGGCCATGGAGGCGACTTTCTTGACGCCTCTGGAAAACGAGGAATCAGGTACCTTCAGCACCATCGGGAAGCCGAGCTGATCGGCGGCACGCTGGAAGTCTTCCGCACCGATGAGCATCACCGTATCGGGCACCGGGATGCCGTTGGATGACATCAGCTCATCGAGATAGACCTTGTTGGTGCAACGGATCATCGACACCGGATCGTCGATCACCGGCATGCCTTCCTGCTGGGCGCGGCGGGCGAAGCGATAGGTATGGTTGGAGATCGATGTGGTTTCGCGGATGAACAGGGCGTCGAAATTGGCCAGCCGCGGTAGATCCTTGCGACCTATCGGCTCCACCGACACGCCCATGCGCGCGGCAATCCGCGACCAGTGCTTGAGGCTGTCAATCGAAGACGGCGGCAGCGCCTCGTTCGGATCAACCAGTGTGGCGAAGCTGTAGCGCGCAGGCGCACGCGACTTGGCGTCCTTCCATTGCCGCGCCGTGTAGCGCGCCATGGCCTGAAAGAACGCCTCGCGATCCGCGCCATCCAGCTTGCTGATTGACACAAGTCCGATTTTCGCGATTGAAACCCAGTCTCCGTCCTTCAGCGTGAGTTCGAGGACCGGTGCGCGAAACCAGTCGAACAGCAGCCGGCCGAAACGTTCGAGCCGTGTGTCGGTGCAGGTTCCGAAGAACACCCGCAGCCGCGATGGCAGTGCTTCGCCGCCCTGCGCGCGCAGACCCTTGTTGAGCGCATCCTCGAGTTCGGGAATGGCATTCTCGTAGAGCTTGCGCGCTGACAGATCGATGATGGTTTCGACCGAAGGGATGACGCGCTGGCCGCGCGCAGCGGCAAGCAGCGAAGCGTAGTAGCCGCGGCTTTGATAGGCGTAGGAGCGCGACAGGTTGATGATGTTGGGCCGGGCGCCGCGAAACATTTCCGGCCGGGCCAGATAATCCCGTGTGGCGAGCACCTTGTGCTTGGTCGCGGTATGATCGAAACCCGCCAGCGCGGTCGACAGAATGATCCAGTCAGACATGGAGCAAATTTCCCTTGATTAGGACTGCGGCGCGCAGACCCGAACGACCGAAACGGGCGATCCGGTCAAACACGGCATAGGGCACAGGAATATTGGCGGCGTCATCGGTCGTCTCGCCAACCTCGTCCTCGACCCAAGGGTCATGAACGAAAATGTGGCGACCGTCATCACCGTGAGCAAGCACCCAGTGGGGAACCTTCTTGCCCATCATCAGATAGCCGCTGACCAGAACAATGGCGACGTGGCCGTCGGCCAGCCGGGCGCGGAGCCAGTCCATCGTGAACGCCTCGGAATGCACCGGCGTGCCGGCCTCGGCAACACGGGCGCGGAAATCGGTCTGCGCCAGTTCCATGACCCGGCGCTTCTCGGGATCACGCACGGTTTCGAGAAACAGCATGTCTTCGGTGGAACACCAGACCTCGGGATTGAGCCCGTGCTCGCGCGCCACCATGGCAAGTCCAAAAGGTTCGCAGCCGCCGGGACCTGCCAGCATGAATACGGTAGTGGCCTCGCGCCACAGCCTGATTTCCCAGACCGGATCAAGAAAATTGGGCGAGCGGAACCGGGCCAGCGCCATCAGCAGGCAGGCGGAGCCGCAGGTAAAATCGGCGGTCTGCTCATAGAACGGCGTTCGCACATCCGGCGCCTGAGGCCCGCGCAGCAGTTTTTCGAACCTGAGCGCCGCCATTGCGTCTTCATAATAGTCAGCGACGCGACCGATGTGGCGATAGCCGGTGGCCTTGTAAAGCGCGATCGCCGCCTCATTGTCCTCGCGCACCTCGAGCCTGAGCAGGATGCGGTCGTGATCCATCGCGGCTTTTTCCGCAGCCGCAAGCAGCGCCCTGCCGAGCCCCTTGCCCGCATGGCCGGGCGTCACGGCCAACGAATAGAGCCGGGCCAGTGCCGCGCCGGCGCGAAACAGGATCATGGCATAGCCGCAGACCTGTCCGTCAGCCTCGATGACAAGGGTTTCGGCGGTGGGGCGGTCAATCAGCGTGCGAAACGACCGGCGCGAAATCCGGTCGGACGAAAACACGGCTTTCTCGATGGTATCGAGGGCGTCGATGTCGGAAATGACGGCTGGGCGAATCCGCGGTGCGGACATGGGAAATCCTGAAAAACAGGTGGTCACCGCCATTTGCGGCAGGGCTCTCAAGCGCGTAAATCATGGCTGATTTGTGTCGGTCTGTCACCGGGTCGGTGTGAGTTTTTCCGGCAAGCCGAACCAGCGGCAAACGATGCGGAACGTTGACGCGGATCACCGCAATACCCACATGCCGATAGCAACCGCGGATGCAGACAAAGGAAAGACGGCGATGATCATTGAAGCTGCCCGGATGGGCGGATCCAACCTGCTTGCTCCTGCCTCGCGATCCGTGCTGTTCAAATCGCTGGGGCTGACGATCCTGCTGCTCGCCGGGCTGTGGTTCGGACTGGGGGAGCTGTTTTCCATGATCGCGATGCCCTGGCTCGAGGCCTTGCTGCCGGGCCTGCCCGACTGGGCCGGCTGGGCCGGTACCATTGCCGCGATCATCGCCGGCATCGGACTGGCGCTGGTTTTGGCACTGTTCATCGCACCGGTGACGGCGGCGATGGCGGGCCTGTATCTCGACGACATCGCCGAGGTGATTGAAACACGCGACTACCCCGATGATACACCCGGCCAGTCGATGCCGCTGGGTCAGTCGATCAAGCAGTCGCTCGGGTTCCTGCTGGTGGTCGGCCTGGGCAATGTGTTCGCGCTGATCCTGCTCCTGGTGCCCGGCATCAATCTGGCTGCGTTCTTCCTGGTCAACGGCTATCTGCTGGGGCGGGAATTCTTCGAGTTCGCGGCGATGCGGTTCATGTCGCCGGCGGAGGCAAAACGGCTCAGAGCGCGCAACTCGACGACGGTGTTCTTCGCCGGCCTGATCATCGCCGCCTTCCTGTCGGTGCCGCTGCTCAACCTGCTGACCCCGATGTTCGCCGCCGGCATGATGGTGCATCTCAACAAGATGATTGCGGCGAAGGGGAGCGCATCCCCGGTCAGCGTTAGGCGCTAGGCGCGGGGGCCGATTAGGTGAGATGCCGTTTGACCGCTATCGGCGGGGAGCGGGCTTTCGGATAACTGACGCCGATATCGGAAAGAAGGATGCTTTCAAGTGCGACCGTCCGAAAACCGAGTCCAGTTCAGCAGTTGCTGGAACTGGCGAAGAGAGCTCATGGCAAATTCTCCAACCAGTCGAGAAAGACCGATAACCGGCGCAGGCCGGAGGCGCGTGTGAGGTATAGCGCCGTAATCTCCAGGGGAGGAATGTCCAGTTCAGCTTGAAAAAGCTCGACCACCCGCCCCTCCGCAATGTCGCGATCAATCATGTAGTCCGAGAATCGCGCGATCCCCATGCCGTTCAGAACCAGATGCCGAACGGCCTCTCCATTGGTTGCGACGACTGAGGCCCTTGGTTCAACCGCGCTATCCAAGCCATGAAACCTCAAGTCATTGATGTGGGCAGGCGCAGAGAAAAGCACCTGCTCACATGACGCCAGATCGGCTGGGGCAGTCGGATACCCTACCCGGTCCAGATAGGATGGCGCTGCCACAAGTCGCCATTTTGTCTTGCCCAATGCGCGTTGCAGCAAGTCACTGTCAGGTAAAGCGCCAAAGCGGATCACCAGGTCCGCGTGAGAATCGATCAAATCCACCACGCGATCCGTCATGTCGATGGTCAGATCAATCTCGGGATAGCGCGTATGAAACTCCGCGAGCCGCGGTGCGATCACGTGCAGTACATAGGGCACCGGTGCGTTAATCCGCAGCGGGCCTCGCGGCGCACGGCTGCCTGTAGCCATATCCGCCAGCACTTCTGTGCGCTCGATGATGTCACGCGCAGCCTGCAGCAAATCGCGGCCCTCTGGCGTGATCTCGATTCCCCGCGTGGAGCGCCGCAGCAATGTCACGCCGAGCTGCCGCTCCAACCGCGTTATCGTTCGGCTCAGGGTCGAAGGCGCTGCCCCCAGCCTGCGCGCAGCCTCTGCAAAGCCGTCACACTCGATTACAGTGATGAAGACCGCAAGGTCTGCGGTTTGCGGCAGTTCGTGCGCCATACGCAAAAGGCCTTTCTAATTCAGCTCGTTCACGCAACAGGTAAGCCATGTCATCTCATGGGTCCAGTCCTTTCCATACAGGAGTTCACCCATGCCTCTCGCACTTTGGGCACTGACAATCAGCGCTTTCGCCGTCGGAACGACAGAGTTCGTTATCGTCGGCCTGCTTCCCACCATTGCCGATAGTCTCGGCGTTTCGCTTCCCTCCGCGGGTCTGTTGGTCAGCCTTTATGCCTTGGGCGTCACTATCGGCGCACCAGTGCTGACGGTCCTGACCGGCGGGTTGCCGCGCAAGACCCTGCTTCTGGGGCTTCTGATGCTTTTCATCCTCGGCAACACCTTTGCCGCCTTTGCGCCCGGGTATGGCAGCCTGATCGTCGCCCGCTTTATCACCGGTCTGGCCCATGGCGTTTTCTTCGCCATCGCCTCCACCATCGCGACCAGTCTTGTATCAAGGGAAAAAGAGAGCTCGGCCATCGCCATGGTATTCATGGGTCTGACCGTTGCCTTGGTCACCGGCGTGCCGCTCGGGACCTGGATCGGTCAGACATTCGGCTGGCAGTCCACATTTATCGGTGTGGTGGCTCTTGGCGCAATCGGTCTGATTGCCAGCGCGGTTCTGGTTCCTTCCAATCTGCCACAATCCCCGCCACCCAGCCTGCGCGCTCAAGCAGAGGTTCTCACATCTCCGCGGTTGCTGCTGGTCTACTTGATCACCGCAGTCGGCTATGGTGGCAACTTCGTCGCCTTTACCTTCCTTGCGCCGATGCTGACAGGCGTCACCGGACTGTCAGCCGGAGCGGTCAGCCTTGTGATCTTGCTCTACGGTGCTTCAGTGGCTGCGGGGAACATCCTCGGCGGCAAGCTTTCGGACCGTGTCGGCCCGGTGCCGGCGCTGATGCTCATCTTCATCGGACTTGCGCTGATGCTGTTGGCGCTGGGGCTGGCGCTGTCCCATCCTGTCGCGGCAATCGCGGTCGTCGCACTCTGGGGCGGCTTTGCTTTCGCCAATGTCCCGCCGCTGCAGACCTATGTCGTGCAAATCGCCCGCGAGGTTAGTCCCCGAGCGGTTGATGTTGCCTCCGGCCTGAACATCGGAGCCTTCAACCTCGGCATCGCGTTCGGGGCCTGGTCCGGTGGGTTGGTCGTAGAAAATGTCGGCCTTGCGGCCACACCCTTCGTCGCCGCAGCGTTTGTTGTCGCAGGCATCGTCCTTACCCGCCTGTCGGGCCGGCTCGACGGCACTGCACGCCTCGTCGCCACAGCCTGACAATCTGGTTGCCGGGCCAAATTTGCCCGGCAACCTAACTGTTCCCCTTGAAAGCATGGCCCTTCGGCCAGACAAGCGGACATTCATGCTGCCTGCAGCGAGTTTACAATTTCCGCCCTATCGGGACCTTGGTGCGCAGCGCAGCGAATGGCTGCTTACGGGAAATTGGTCCAGGATCGCGAACGACCGGCGGGAGGGCGCAAAGCAGACGTTTTTGAAGCACTCGGACAGTCATTCATTACGTTCCAGCACTCTGACTGATCCTGACCCTCACACAATCTGCGCCGGCAGCTCCACCAGCGGCGCTGGCACATCGACGGTCTTTTCAGGCGACTTGCAGATGTCGGCGATGACGCAGCGCTCGCATTCGGGTTTGCGCGCCTTGCAGCAATAGCGGCCGTGCAGGATCAGCCAGTGGTGGGCGTGAAACAGATACTCGTCCGGGATGATCTTCAGGAAGGCGGCCTCGACTTCGTCGGGTGTCTTGCCCGGTGCGATGCGCAACCGGTTGCCGATGCGGAAAACATGGGTGTCGACAGCCAGCGTGGGGATGCCGAAAGCCATCGACATCACCACATTGGCAGTCTTGCGGCCGACGCCGGGCAGTGTCACCAGTTCTTCGCGGCTCTTCGGCACCTCGCCGCCATATTCATCGACCAGCCGCTGCGACAGGGCGATCACGTTTTTCGCCTTGTTGCGGTAAAGCCCGATGGTCTTGATGTAATCGCGGACCTTGTCCTCGCCGAGCGCCAGAATTTTCTCAGGTGTATCGGCGATTGCGAACAGGGCGCGTGTGGCCTTGTTGACCCCGGCGTCGGTAGCCTGGGCCGACAGCGCCACGGCGACCACCAGCGTGAACGGATTGACGTGCTCGAGTTCGCCCTTGGGCTCGGGGCGCTGGATCGAGAAGCGCCGGAAGATCTCGTGGATGTCAGCCTTGCTGTAGGGGTTTTTCCGGCGGCGCGCGGCGGGCTTGCGCGGCGCTGCCGGCTTGGCGCGGACCGGCTTGGTTGCCCCGGGCGGTGAGGCGAGCGATATTTTGGTGGACTTCGGGGTCTTGGGCTTTTCCATTTCATCCCTATAATCTTACCCACAGGTCCATGGCAAACTCCTGCTGGAGACAATTGCACCAATGAACGACAAACCGCTGTTTGAGGCTGTGCTGAGCCCCCACCGTTCCCTGGGACGGCCGGGATTCGTGCTGTTGATGACCATCATCACCGTCATCACCTTCGTGCATATGGCGATCTTCGCCCGGGTTGGCGCCTGGCCGGTGTTCGCGTTTTTCGGCCTCGACCTTGCCTTGCTGTTCGGCGCGTTCTGGCTGAGCTACCGCTCGGGGCGGATGCGGGAATTGATCCGCATGTCACGCACCGATCTCAATGTCCGCAAGATATCGCCGTCGGGACGCGAGGTCGATCACCGGTTCAATCCGTTCTGGACCCGGTTCAACATTGCCCGCCACGACGAGATCGGCATCACCGACATGCACATTATTGGCAATGGACGGCAGACCGATGTCGGCTCTTTCCTCAACCCCGACGACAAGGAAAGCTTCGCCTCGGCGTTCCAGCGGGCGCTGGCGACAGTCAAGAAACGCTGACGGGATTTTTGCGAGGCGGCGTATTTCGGGTGGCTACTCGGGTCAGCGCGTGATTGATTGGTCCCAAGGAGCATCATCATGAATATGACCGCACAGCTTGACCGCGACATCACCCCGCAAGGCGATGATTACGATCTCGTCCGCAAGACCATCGAACGGATCTCGCTGGATTACCGGGCGCAGCCGTCGCTCGACGAGATCGCCTCCGATATCGGCGTGGCGCCGGGGCGCTTGCAGAAGACCTTCAGCCGCTGGGCCGGGCTGACGCCAAAGGCGTTTTTGCAGGCAGTGACGCTGGATCACGCCCGCAGGCTGCTCGGCCATGAAGGCCTGCCGCTGCTTGATGCCAGCTATGAGCTGGGGCTGTCCGGGCCGGGGCGGCTGCACGATCTGTTCGTCACCCATGAGGCGATGAGCCCCGGCGATTTCAAGACCGGCGGTGCGGGACTTGCAATCAGCTACGGCTTTCACCCCAGCCCGTTCGGCACAGCCGTGGTGCTGGCGACCGAGCGCGGGCTGTGCGGGCTGGCCTTCGCCGATCCGGGCGAGGAAGCCGCATCGCTTGAGGACATGCGCAAGCGCTGGCCCGGTGCGCGGCTGACGCAGGACCAGGAAGCGACGGCATCCTATGCCGCGCGTATTTTCTCGCCGGAGCAATGGCGCGCCGACCGGCCATTGCGGATTGTCATGATCGGCACCGATTTCCAGGTGCGGGTGTGGGAGGCGCTACTCAGGATCCCGCTCGGGGCGGCCTCGACCTATCAGGATGTGGCGCGCGCCATCGGCAAGCCATCAGCCTCGCGCGCCGTCGGCGCCGCCGTCGGACGCAACCCGATCTCGTTCGTGGTGCCGTGTCATCGCGCATTGGGCAAATCCGGCGCGCTGACCGGCTATCACTGGGGCATCACCCGCAAGCGGGCGATGCTGGGGTGGGAGACGGGCTGCGTGCAGTCGGCCGGGTAAAATCTGCGAATGGGGCAGGACACCCCCCCTCTGTCACTTCGTGACATCTCCCCCGTAAGGGGGGAGATTAGGAGGCATTTTCATTCAGCCACCGCTTAGTGAGCCTTGGACATATCGCCCAGCACCTCTTTCGAGGCGACGGTGGAGTCTGCGTTGAGCTTGTAGACCATCGGCACGCCGGTGGCGAGATTGACCTTGAGGATCTGGTCGCGGGTCAGCCGGTCGAGGATCATCACCAGCGAGCGCAGCGAATTGCCATGGGCTGCGACCAGAACGGTCTCGCCGCGCAAGACGCGCGGCAGGATCTCGGTCATGTAATAGGGCCAGACGCGGGCGCCGGTGTCTTTCAGGCTTTCGCCTCCCGGAGGCGGCACGTCGTAGGAACGGCGCCAGATGTGGACCTGCTCCTCGCCCCATTTTTTGCGCGCGTCATCCTTGTTGAGACCGGCGAGATCGCCGTAGTCGCGCTCGTTGAGCGCCTGGTCGCGGATCACCGGCAGATCGGTCTGGCCGATGCCGTCCATGATCAGATCGAGCGTGTGCTGGGCGCGGATCAGCACCGAAGTGAAGGCGACATCGAACTTGAGGCCGGTGTCTTTCAGCGCCTTGGCGCCGGTCTTGGCCTCTTCAACGCCGAGTTCGGTCAGGTCGGGATCCTTCCAGCCGGTGAACAGGTTCTTGAGGTTCCATTCGCTTTGGCCGTGGCGGACGAGGACGAGCGTTCCGGACATGATGAGTTCCTTTGTTCAGGCTGTTTGGATTATTGACCAGTGAGGCCAAGCACGTCGAGCATGGAATAATAGCCCGGTTTCTGGTGGCGCGCCCAGAGGGCAGCGCGAACCGCGCCGCGGGCGAAGATCGAGCGGTCGGTGGCCTTGTGGCTGAGTTCGATGATCTCGCCTTCACCGGCGAGGATGACCGAATGCTCGCCCACCACGGAACCGCCGCGCAGGGTGGCAAAGCCGATCGACCCCTGCTCGCGGGCGCCGGTATGGCCGTCGCGGACCCTGACCGAATGTTCCGCCAGATCAATGCCGCGTCCCTCGGCGGCTGCCTGCCCCAGCAACAGCGCAGTGCCCGACGGCGCGTCGACCTTGTGGCGGTGATGCATCTCGAGCACCTCGATGTCCCAGTCGGCGGCATTGAGTGCACGCGCCGCCTGCCGCACCAGCACTGAAAGTAGATTGACGCCGAGGCTCATATTGCCCGACTTGACGATGCGGGCGTGGCGCGAGGCGGCCTGCAGCGGAGCCTCGTGGCTGTCGTCCATGCCGGTGGTGCCGATGACATGGACAATGCGCGCCTGGGCGGCGAGACCGGCGAATTCAAGGGTTGCTGCGGGCGCGGTGAAATCCAGCACGCCTTCGGCCTGGGCGAAGACCGGAAGGGCATCGTCGCTGATCACGACGCCGTTCGGGCCGAGGCCTGCCAGTTCGCCGGCATCGCGGCCGAGCGCTTCGGATCCGGGCCGTTCAATGGCGCCGGCGAGATGCACCCCGTCGATTTCGCTGACCGTACGGATCAGCGATTGGCCCATTCGTCCAGCTGCTCCGACAACGATCAGGCCCATGCTTTCCGCTTGCGCTGTCATGCCTTGTCTCCTTCAACATCCGCGTGAGCATCCTCGCCCGTGTCCGGACCGGTCGCTGCTTCGTCAATCTCGCTGAAGGCCTGCAGGCGGGCGTACAGCCCGCCCCTGGTCCCGGTCAGATCGGCGTGGCTGCCGCTTTCGATCACCCGTCCGGCCTGCATGACCACAATACGGTCGGCCCGGGCGATGGTTGAAAGCCGGTGGGCAATGACCAGCACGGTGCGGTTGCGCATGGCGCTTTCGAGCGCCTTCTGCACGGCGGCTTCGGACTCGTTGTCGAGTGCCGACGTGGCCTCGTCGAGAAGCAGGATCGGCGCGTCGCGGACAAGCGCGCGGGCGATCGAAATGCGCTGGCGCTGGCCGCCTGACAGGTTGACCCCGTTTTCGCCAAGCTGCGTGTCGTAGCCCATCGGCTGGGCCAGAATGAACTCGTGGGCATTGGCCAGCCGCGCCGCATCCTCGATCTCGGCATCGGTGGCGTCGGGCCGGGCATAGCGCAGATTGTCGCGGATCGACCCTTCAAACAGCCAGGGCTGCTGCGAGACATAGGCGATCTGCTGGCGCAGCGACTTCTTGGTGACGGTTGCGATGTCCACACCATCGATCAGCACCTGACCGGAGGAAGGATCGTAAAACCTCGGCACCAGCGAGATCAGGGTGGACTTGCCGGCTCCCGACGGGCCGACAATCGCGGTGGTCTTTCCGGCCTCGGCGGTAAAACTGACATCATTGAGCACCGGCACGCCCTGACCATAGCCAAATCCGACATGGCGGAATTCGATCTCGGCGCGCTCTATGCTGATGTCGCTGGCGCCGGGCCGGTCGCCCTGGGTCGGCTCCTCGTCGAGAATTTCGTAGATCATTCTTGCATTGACGACAGCGCGCTCAAGGCTGATCTGAAGCCGGGCCAACCGCCGTGCCGGATCATAGGCGAGCAGCAGCGCTGTGATGAAGGAGAAGAACGCACCGGGCAGAACATCGTTGTAAATCGAGCGGAACGCTGCATAGGCGATCACGCCCGAGATCGCCATTCCTGCAACAATTTCGGTCAGCGGCGAGGTGCGCTCGGTCAGACGGGCGATACGGTTGGAGCGCCCTTCAGCAGCCTTGATCAGCGAAGAGGTGCGCGCGCTGATCTGCTCCTCCATGGTGAAGGCCTTGACGATGGTAATGCCCTGAACAGTCTCCTGCATGGCGCTCAACACGCGGCTGTTGAGGTTGATCGATTCGCGCGTCGCACTTCTGAGCCGCTTGGCGATATAGCGCAGCGCGATGAGAACCGGCGGTGCACCGACAAAAACGATGAGACTGAGAATCGGATCCTTCGTCACCATGACGACCAGAAGTGCGATCAGCGTCAGAAGATCGCGGGCAAAAGAGGTGATTGTCAGGTTCATCACGTCGCGGATGCCGGAGACGTTCTGGCTGATCTGGGCTGCGATCTGGGCTGAGCGCGTCTCGCCGAAAAAGCTGACGCCGAGCGACATCAGATGATTGATCATGCGCTGCTGATAGCGGGCAACAAGATTGTTGCCGACCTGCGCCAGCGCGACGGCCTGGCCGTAGGATGCCGCACCACGAATGACGAAGGCAGCCAGCACCGAACCGCAGATGAGCCAGATCATGCTTGCGTTCTTCTTGGCAAACGCCTCGTTGATCACGGCTTCCATGATCCACGCCATGAAGGCGGTGGTGGCTGCGACGAGAACCAGGCAGAACGCTGCGAACAGGTAGGTCTTGATGTAGTCGCGGCCGTTCTCGCGAATAATCCTGCGGATCACCATTGTCAGCGATTCCACATCCTGCTTGATGTTTTTGCTGCGCGCCAAAATCCGTCACCTTCCAGGGCGCTCCACAAGGAACGCCGACCTCGATGAAGCAGGATCACCTGCCCCGATTTCTGCGGCTCTATAGCGGGTTGAAGCCGGTTTGCCTATGCTTTCCAGCGCCGTCCGTCGGTGGAAACGCCAAAACGCACCGGAGTGCGGGCATAGGCCGCAAGTCCCGACAGCGCCGCCAGGGGATGTGTGATCACAAAAGTCGGAATCATCTTGAGGATCCCCGAATGCGGCGCCTTGTCCTCGAATGCCTGGCGGAACCGCGGCTCGTTGAGCGCCGGGATGATCTTCTGGGCAATGCCGCCGGCGAGAAATACGCCGCCCCGCGCCATGAAAATCATGGCCAGGTCTCCTGCCACCCGGCCAAGATAGGTGACGAACAATTCAATCGCCTCGACTGCAGCCGGATCCGAGGCATCGGTCCATGAAGATGTGACTTCCGCCGGATTGAGGGCAATCGGATGGGTGCCGTTGGCCTTGCATACGGCGTGGTAAATGTTCATCAATCCGCGTCCGCACAGCAATTGTTCGGCTGAGATGCGGCCCTCGATCGGCTCATAAAGCGGAAACAGTTCATAATCGCGGGCAGAACGCGGGCCGATGTCGATGTGGCCGCCTTCGCCCGGCACGGGAAACCAGGTGTGGCGCGCGTGGACCAGGCCGGCAACGCCAAGACCGGTGCCGGGACCGACCACGACCCGCGATGACGATGCCCGGATTTCACCACCACCGATTTTCTCGAGATATTCAGGACCGAGCGAAGCCGCAGCCAGGGCCTGGGCTTCAAAATCATTGATGACCACGACGTTTTCAAAGCCCAGATCCCGGATCATGGCCTTGGGCTGGATCACCCAGTCACAATTGGTCAGGTCGATTTCGTCGCCCTTGATCGGACCGGCAACCGCCAGAATGGCTGATCGCGGCTGCAACGAGGTCTTGTCGAGCACGCCGGCCTGGATCGCTTCGTCGATGGTGGGATAATCGGCTGTTGCCATAATCGGAAACTGCCTTGGCTCGGCATAGGCATCCATCAAGATGGCAAAACGCGCGTTGGTGCCACCGATATCGCCGATCAGGATCGGAAAGGCGATGGTGTGGTCGGTATCGTTCGAAATCGGCATGGTCAGTTCCCGTCAGGCCTTATCTGGTTGCGGCGCGGCGCCTCGGGCCTTGCCATCTCAAAACAAATTCCGCGGTTTATCCAAGCGCCTTGAGCAAGGTATCAGCGGTGGCGCGATTGAGTGCCATAGGAATATCGTAAACGATGGCGAGCCGCATCAACGCCTTGACGTCGACATCATGCGGCATGGCGGTCAGCGGATCGACAAAAAATATCACCAGCCCGACATCGCCGGTGGCGATCAGCGCGCCGATTTGCTGATCCCCGCCCAGCGGTCCGCTTTTAAGCCGCTTGATCTCAAGCCCCGGACAGGCATCGGCGATTCGACCGCCCGTGGTTCCGGTGGCAACGATCGGAAACCGCGACAGCGCCTGCATATGGGATCGGGCGAACTCGGCCAGGTCGTCCTTCTTCTGATCGTGCGCAATCAGCGCAATGGCTTTGTGAACGGTCATGTTGGCCTGTGGATTGCCGCATTCAGGAACAAGCGGCCGCATTTACGTTTTCAATCGATTTGAGAAACAATTCTATAGCCGTTCCCACCGACAAGAGAAAGACGCTCGATGATCAAATTTGAGTGGCGTCGCTGGGCGACGATCAATTGGCGGGCCGGGGCACCGGTATCGGAATCCGCGCGGGGAGCGGAACAGGTGCAAAAGCAGACGCGCCACTGACCGCCGCGAGGCCGGAGGTGGCACCAGACCCAAAGGTCACCTGGGCTTCGGACGCAGGCCCGGGAGCCTGGACCACTGCGGAACAAGCGGCGGGAAGATCGGACAGCTGGATTTCCCGCTTCCCGGGTTTGGGCTTGTCGTCCTTCTTTGCCGGTTTGGCCGGCGCCCAGGGCTCATCGGTAAACCACCAGGCAAGTGAGTTGTCGCATCCCGTGCCCTGCGGCGGCGGGTTCTGGCTTTTGCAGCCGCTGACCCCGGGCGGGCACTTGATGCGAATATGAAAGTGATAATGGTGACCGTAATAGGGACGTAGCTTTCCCATCGCCGAACGGTCGCCGGTCCAGGTGTCGCAAAGCTTCTTCTTGATGCCGGGATGGATGAAAATCCGCTCGACTTCGGGATAGCTTGCCGCCCGCATCAACAGCCGCGCATGCGCCGGTGTCCAGATTGCGTCATCGACATAGAGCGTGCCTTTCTTCAGCATCGAGGTCGCCGAGATGTCTTCCCGTTCTCTCGCGGACAGGGTGCGGTCAGGCATCGGGGTCAGCCAGATGTCCGCATCAAGGCCGACCTGGTGCGAGGCGTGACCCGAAAGCATCGGGCCGCCGCGCGGCTGCGCGATATCGCCGACCAGCAGTCCGGGCCAGCCATCCGCTGCCGCCGCGTCGCGCGAGAGTTGCTCGACAAGCGCAACAAGATCGGGATGTCCCCAGCGGCGGTTGCGTGACAGTCGCATTGCCTGCCAGGTCGGGCCGTCGGTGGGAATCGCCACACCACCTGCAAGGCAGCCCTTGGAGTAGAACCCGACAGCGCGAGCGGGAAGGACAGCCGGGAGGCTCGCCGCGCCGAAGATCTGCTTGGCGGGCTGGTCGGCTTTCGCCGAGCTCAACGCGACGGTGTTTGCAGCCATCGCGATGATGACGGCAATCGCACCCTTAAGCAGGAAAGCATGAACACGGCTGACACTGATCATCTGGTTGGTTCTCCCGGGGTTCTGCACATCCGAAACGGTGTGCAAATCACCTGACGGGACTGTAGCGCGAGGACGGGTTCAAGAAAACCGCGGCGAGGACGCTGCCGGATTTTTCGATGCGGCTCGTTATGGTTTGACGCGGAAGAGCTGCAGTGCCGAACTTTGAGTGCCCGGCACCGGCTCCAGCCAATCGGGGACCATGCCCTTGCGCAGTTGTGCGTAAAGTCCCCCGGGCGCAGCCAGCGCGACATTGCCCACCTGCGGATCGCTGTTGCAGAAAGCCACGATGGTGACACCGGCGCCGCGCAGGAATTTGACTGCATCCACCGGCGGCGCCATCCCGGCATGCAGTTCGGTCAGCATGCCGCCCTGGTTGCGGTGGTAAGGAGCTGACAAGACGCGATGCGCGGTGAAGCGCAGAATATGAACGCCGAGGTTGGAAGGGCCGGCAACGACGCCTGCCGGCTCATGCGCCAACGGCTGCATGGCGGCGGCATTGGTGCAGACTTTCTCTTCCTGTGTCGGCAGGCTTCCCACCTCGTCACCCATCACCTTGTTGACGCCCATGGAGACGAGAACTCCCGACAAGGCCCAGACAAATGGCACGGAGGCAAAGGCGGCCCCGGCAAAAGCGAGCCCCTTGCGCAGGTTTTTCGGATCGGCATTGGAGCGCGTTCGAAATCCGGCGACCAGCGCGGCAAAGGGAATCGCCGAAAGCATGTTGGCAAACACCGCGCCCCGGACCTGAATCAGAGTGATGGCCCAGGACACCGCGATCAGCGCCAGCAGCACGCCGTGGGCATGGACATAGCGCCCCTGCAGGATGCGGCGCACGCACAGAATCATGGCCAGCAGCGGAACAAGGTAAAACCCGCCGGCGGTCCACGGCTCGGCGCGCACTTGCGAGACTATCGACTGGGCTTCGGTGACGTTGTTGAGCCACATGCTGACCAGCAGCGGATCAAGCGATGCGAGCGGATTGCCGAGACATTGCGACGCCGTCAGCAGGGCCAGACCGAAGGTGGCCGCTCCGACACCTGCCAGACCGGTCAGCCGGACAGCAAAGCCGCGCGCGGACACGGTCGAGACCGCGATAAAGAACATGCCGGCGCCGACCACGCCGAGAGAATAAAATCCGGTCGACAAGGCATCGCAGGCCACCACGCCATAGCTGGACGGGGGCACAGTGATGAAAAACGCCGCCGTCAGGCTCGCCGCCATGGCGAGCGCAAAGGCGGATGCCGCCGCTTTCATGGCGTCGCCAAGCCAGAGCCATTGCACCGCAACGGTGGCGGCGACAATGGCAATGTGGGGCGTGGTTTCGGCTCCGATGGCAATCGCCAGCGCCGAGGCGACGCCGGCCAGAGCATGGGCCGCCGGCGGACGACCGGGCAGGATGAGACAGGCCGCGATGGTAGCGATCAGGCCCAGTTGAATATTGTGATGGTCGATCGCCCCTGGCAGGAAGCGGTTGATCCCGAGCACGAACAGGAACGCCAGCGCCAGGCCGATGACCCGGCCGGATGCGCCGCCCAGTATGCTGCCGCCCAGGCCAAGCGCATAAAATACCGGCAGCGCGGTCAGCAACGGCCAAACGAACAGCGCAGAGGCCTCGGCAAGGACCGGGTTCATGACCAGCGAAAACAGCATGATCAAATTGGCGATCGGCAGGTCGATGAACCGCGACCAGTGCATCAAGGTGCCGCCGTCCAGACCCAGCCGGTACTGCGTGAGGTCAAACCAGCTTTGCCCGCCGAGCAGATCGCGTACCTCGACCAGACGCATGACATCGTCATTGTCGGCGCCGACATAATCGACATAGGAGCTGAAATGCATCACCGCTGTCAGGGCGATGAACAAGGCGAAGGTCAGCATGACCGGTCGGTGAAGTTCAGCCAGCGGACTTGCGTGAAGTGGGCGATGCCGGAGGGCGGCCGGTGCAAGGCCGGCATTGCCGGCGGTCGGGTTACTCTTGAACACGGGGAACTCCAACTCACACTTTCTCTCTTGCGTTCAACCTAGCCTTAACCTTCTCAAGAAATAGTAAAGCCACGGGCAAAGGCCGCCCGCAGCCAACGGGGACCCCCATGACAGACGGTATGTTCGATGACCTCGAAATCGCGGTGCTCCTGCCTTGCTACAATGAAGCGGCGACCATCGGCGATGTTGTCGCCGGCTTCCGCGCGGCGATCCCCTGCGCCAAGATCTATGTCTACGACAACAATTCGAAGGATCAGACGGCCCTGCGCGCGGCGCTTGCCGGGGCCATCGTGGTGCGCGAGCCGCGCCAGGGCAAGGGTCATGTGGTGCGCCGGATGTTTTCCGACATCGAGGCTGACATCTTTCTGATGGCCGATGGTGACGGCACCTATTCGCCGGCCGACGGTCCGGAACTTATCCGCACCCTTGTGAGCGAGCGGTGCGACATGGTTGTGGGCACCCGCCGGGGTGTCACCGACGACGCCGGCCGGCGGGGCCATGCTTTCGGCAATTCGATTTTCAATTCGTTGTACAAGTCGATCTTCGGCAATGATTTCACCGACATCTTTTCCGGCTACCGCGCCTTTTCGCGCCGTTTCGCCAAAAGCTTCCCGGCGGTCTCGGGCGGATTCGAGATCGAGACCGAGATGAGCGTGCATGCGTCCCAGCTCAAGCTTCCGGTCGCCGAACTGGCGCTTGACTATGGCCGTCGCCCGGAAGGGTCGCACTCAAAGCTCTCCACCTACAAGGATGGCGCCAGGATCCTCTGGATGTTCGCCATGCTGATGAAGGAAACCCGACCGTTCACCTTTTTCAGCTATCTGAGCATTTTCACGCTTTCCGTGTCGATGATCTTCATGGTGCCTGTTCTGAACGAGTACTTCCTCACCGGACTGGTCACACGGATGCCGACCTGGATGCTGGCGATGGCGCTGATGATGATGTCGTTGATGATCTTTACAGGCGGCGTCATTCTTGATTCAGTGGCGCGGGGACGCGCCGAGCAGAAGCGTTTCCACTATATGTCGATCGCACCTGCGCGCGGCAAAGGGCGCGCCTCAACCGGACCGGGTCTGCGTGCTTCGGAACAGACCGAAATCCTGCCGCCGGCAACCGAGGGACACAAACTCGCTTCATGAAGAGAAAAATCAGTTTCTTCCTGTTCGCAGGCGCCATCGGCTTCGCGGTCGATATGGGCGTGCTGTGGCTGATGCTGTATTTCAAGCTGCTGGATCCGTTCAGCGGCCGGGTTCTGGCGATCGGCGCGGCCATGCTGTGCACCTACATGATCAACAGGACTTTCACCTTCGGACGATCGCACCGCAAAGTGGCCATCGAGGGCGCGCGCTATGGCAGCGTCGGCATCGCGTCAGCGCTGCTCAACTACGCTGTCTATTCGGGGAGCCTGATCGCGTTTTCGGGTATCTCGCCCTATCTGGCGCTGATTTTGGGATCGGGATCGGCAACGGTGTTTTCCTATCTGGGTTATGATCGCTTTGTCTTCGGCGCGAAAAAATAGGCCGCCTACACGGTCTCCCAGCCATCATGTGAGCCGGCGCGATAAACCGCATCGATGAATTTCTGGTTGAGAACCGACTGCTCCAGCGTGAACACCTCGTCGCCGCCGCCGCGCGTCTTGCGCACAAAAGTCTCGGCCTGAAGCCGGTACTGCCTGACACCGGGGAAACGGAAAACCTGTGCTTCTTCGTGTTTCTGATTGTGCAGGGTGATGGTGGCATGATCATAGTCACCGGCATTGAAAGGCGCCTTCACCTCGATGAAGCCTTCCTCGCCGTGAAACACCATGAACTGGCGCAGCGCCATCTGGGTCGAGCAGTAGAAACTCATCTCGAAATCGCCGAAATCCGCCTTGACGCTGGCATAGCGGTCGGTGCCGAATGTCGGGTCGCGCTCGACCGTCGCCTGCACCCGGAGCGGTTCGCGCCCGGTTGAGAACCGGGTCGAAACGGTCGGATACACGCCGATATCAGGCAGGCCGCCGCCGCCCAGTTGAGGCTGGTTGCGCATATTGGCGGGATCGGCGTTGAAATAGGAAAACGCGCCCTGGACATGGCGCAGGCGGCCGATGGCGCCATTGCCGATGAGCTCGCGAACCTTGCGCCATTGCGGGTGATAGGTGACCATGAAGGCTTCGCAGACCAGCACGTTTTTGGCATCGCGCGCCGCAATCAGCGGTGCGATTTCATCGGCATGAAGCGCAATCGGCTTTTCAACCAGAACATGCTTGCCGGCTTGTGTGGCCTTGATTGCCCATTCGATATGCTGCGAGGTGGGCAGCGGGATATAGACGCCATCGACCTCGCCGGAGGCCAGCAGTTCTTCATAGGAGGAAAACGCCAGCGGCGCGCCGAAGCGATCAGCCAGCGCGCGGGCGCGGTCATGATCCCGGCTGGCAATCGCCGTCACCACGCCGTTTGCGGAATCCTGCAGTTGCGGGATCACCTGTTCGCGGCCGATCTTGGCGGTGGACAATATTCCCCATCTGAACATGCTTTTTTCTCCCGATTGCTTCACGCAAGGCATCACCCGATCCTGCGGTTTCTGTGTTTTTTAGAGGCGAACCGGATTTTCGCCAATTCGCGGCCGATATGCGGGTTATCGGTTAAAGGCTGCGCGCTCGCGAATTTGTGCCAGGGTCCAGTCGACCAGCAGTTCGCCGTCGCGCCAGACCGGCTGCAGCAGGTTTTCGCGGTCCCCCAAATCCTTCAGCGCCACCGCCACCGGCTGGCCCGCCTCCATCACCACCGCCTGGCGGTAGCGTTTGGAGGCCTTGCCCGGATCGGTCTTCGGGTTCTTGTTGATACCGTGCCAGACGTCGTCATCATCCTGACGGGCATTGGCCTTCATGGCGAAACGAAGGGTGTCACGGTTGACCTTCTGCAACAGTCCCGCACCCATGCCGAAGGCGATGTTTTCAGCCGACCAGCCGCAGTCTTCCAGACGGCCGAGAATGATGCGGATGGTTTCCGGCGTCACCCCGTCACCCTGGATCACCCGGACTGCCGGATTGAGCACCTTGTAGCCCTTGGAATTGAGCGAGAAGCCAAAGATTTCGCCCAGCATCTGCACCGTGTCGACCGGCACCCGTGTGGCATCACCCGAATCGGGCCGGACAACGAGAGTGCCGCCGGAGGCTTCGACCTCGGCTTTCAGCTCTTCGCCCCAGATGTTTTTCACCGCGCGGTAGAGATCGTAGGAATCGGAGACCACCGCGACAAGCTTTCCCGGGCCGGCGAACTGGGTGAGCATGTTGCGATAGGCTTCGGTCTCGCGATCCTCGCCCCAGCTGGTCATGGTCGAATGTTCGGCGGCGGGGATAGAAAAGCCCGCCATCTGCTCATGGTAAAAACGCCGGGCATAGACCAGCGCGCTGACCGTGTCGGTTCCCATAAAGCTGACCAGATGGGCGACGCCGCCGATGCCCGCCTGTTCCAGCGAGGTGGCGCCGCGCGCGCCGAAATCGTGCAGGCGGAACGGCAGAACCTCGTCGGGCGTGTCGCAGGTGCGATCCAGCGAGGCGGAGATGATGGCGCGGACGCCGTGGGAGACGGTGGCGACGGTGGACGGATACCAGACGGCGCGCAGCAGCGAGGTTTCGATGAAGGTCGGCAGCCAGAAGAAATCCGGATCGGTGTTGCGGACCTGAACCAGCGGCGTGCCGGTGGGCGCGATCATGCCTTCGGGCAGCGCCTCGATCAGCAACGGGAAATGGCCGTCATGACGGGTGACGATGGTCTCGAAGCCTTCGCGGTGGAACGGCAGCCCGTGCGCCGTGATCATCTCCTCGGCCTCGTCGACATCGGCCATGGTGATCTTGCGGGAGAGATAGTCTTTCAAGAACATCTGCAGGCCGAAGAACAGAACATGGTCATGCTTGCCGCCTGGCCGCGCCTCGATATAGGCCGAGATCGCCGCGGTTTCGGGCGGGTACTGCGCGAAATGCGAATATTTGTAGCTGTCTGAATTGAGAATGAGGTTCATTGTACGCACTACGCTCCGCCGTCCTGCTCCGTTGCCGCAGCATGCAACCAGCAGCACCCTTATCGCAAGGGCACTGGATGGATAGAGTTGCCGCAAGAAGGAAATTCTGTTGATTTCATCCGAGCGCCGCTGCGAAAGCCGGCTTTTGGCTCAAGAATGAAAGGAGCGGCCCTGACAGCGAGCCGCTCCGGAAATTTTAGGGGGTGTCCGCATACCGTGTTGGCTCGAAATTCGGGCTTTCCTGATTTGGCTATTACTTTAGCTCTGCCAACACCACCGTATTGCCGTCCGGATCGCTCAATTGCGCGAACAACGCAAAATCACCGACAACAATCTGACCCACTTTCAGACCAACTCTCACCAGCCGCTCGTGCTCGGCGGCAAGGTCGCTCACTATCAATGTCATCGAACCGTGACCTGCCTCATCAGGGTTGGAAACGAGCTGAAAGCCAGCGTCTTGTCCGTGATGCCATTCCTTGAGGCCGTCCATGGGGTCGACGTCGTTGCGTCGACCAAATAGCTCCTGATACCAATCAGAACTCGACCGGATGTCAGTGCAATTCAATTGAGCGTAGATCTTGAGTAGCGTCATGCAGTGAGCTTCCCACAATGAGGCTACCAAAGCAACTTTGGGCTCGGAAGTAGACATTGCTCGGATCGAAGGCTTACGATGCGCGGACAAGCTCCGCCGGTTGCACCCCCGTTATTCGCACTTCCAACCACCGTATGTAACCGTCGAGGTTCTTCGTGGCCGGCCCGCAGAAGGGCTTGATAAACCTTTTGTAGCAGGCGTGGAGCGAATTCACGTTCTGAATGTGATAGCAGCCCGAGGCCACGCGCGTTCCAGGCTTGCTGCCGACTACGACATGCTCGAGTCCGTGCGCTGCGGCGAGGTCCTCGTAGCCATTGCCGCGGTTCGAGCAGAGCACTGCGTCGCTCGGCATCAAAGGCGCCATCGCGAGTTGTATGGTCGCGGCTCGACGATCCGGCAGCCTCTGAATAGATGAGATCCGCCACGATCAGCTACGGTGAGAATGGGGAGCTGCCACCTCGAGAGACCCCGCATCATCTTCAGTCCCTTCGTTGTGAAATCCTCCCACCGCGGGCGCGGCGGGGGCGGAGTTTTCTTGGGATCGGCGATGTGGCGGACCCATTCGCGCGATCCCTTCCGAGACTCCCGCTGGTAGGTCTCGTCGGCCTCGATAATGCCGGCGAAGCTCATGGGCGAGCTGCTGCGAATGATGGAGAACACCAACATCCGCCAGCGCCAGACCGTATATTTATTGATCCCCAGTCGACGTGCGAGCTTGCGCACGGACAGCGGCACGGAGTTACCAAGCATGTCCTGAAGAACGACCATGAAGAGATCCGGGCGGTGAATGCGGCCGATAACTGATCCCGTCCGCCCTGAATAGGTTTTCAAACATCCCTTGCAGCGATAGCGCTGGACCTTGGTCCGCGTTCGACCCCATCTCTGGCGATCGACACCGCCGCAGAACGGGCATGTCTCGTCATTCGTCGTGCGCGCTTCGATCTCTGAGATCGCTGCCGTCTGTCGTCGCAGAGCCATAAGCTTGGCCTGCGCGCCCTCAATCTGAACTGGGCTCAGATCGCTCAGTCTTGCCAAGAACCGGGAGAAGTCTCGATGTTGCATGTGCCGCGTCCCCTGCGTCAGAGAAGAGGATATTGGCTCTTTCCTGGAATCCAGAAACACGCCAACACGGTTTGCGGACACCCCCAAATTTTATCCCCTGAGCACGCCGCCCGAGGATTTTTCGACATTGGCGATCACCGCCTTGGCCAGCTTGTCGAGATCCTCGTCGGTGAGTGTACGCTCGCGCGGCTGGATGGTGATCTCGATGGCGACCGATTTCTTGCCTTCGCCCAGCGAGGCGCCTTCGAACAGATCAAAGACGTTGACGCCGGTCACCAGCGCCTTGTCGGCGCCTTGGGCTGCGCGCACCAGCGTGGCTGCGGGGACCGTGCTGTCGACCACGAAAGCAAAGTCGCGGCGCAGAGCCTGGAAGGCCGAAAGCGAGAGCACCGGCTTGGTGCGGGTTGCCTTGCGCTTGGCTTCGGGGATCGCATCGACAAACACCTCGAAGCCGCAGAGCGGGCCGGTAACATCGAGTGCATCCAGCGTGTTGGGGTGGAACTCGCCGAAATGACCGAGAACCAGCTTGGGGCCGAGTTTGATCAGGCCGGAGCGACCGGGGTGATACCAGTCCGGTCCGCCCTGCTCGACCTGGAGATTGCCCATCGGCAGACCACAGGCTTCAAGCACTGCCAAAGCATCGGCCTTGGCGTCAAACACGCCGACGGCCTTGGCGGCGCCATCCCAGTGACGTCCCGAGCCGTTGAGCCCGGCGGTGCCGCGGCGGATGCCGCCCGCGACACGGCGCTGACCTTGCGGCGTGTCGTTCTCATAGGTGCCCGAGACTTCGAACAGCGCCACATCGCCATAACCACGAGCACCATTGCGTCCCGCAGCCGCGATCAGTCCAGGCAGCAGCGAGGGGCGCATGTCCGACATGTCGGCGGCAATCGGATTGGCAAGCTTGAGCTCAGGCTTGCCACCGCCAAACAGTTTGGCCTGCTCATCGGAAATGAACGACCAGGTGACGGCTTCGAGCATACCGCGCGCGGCAAGCGCGCGCTTGGCCGACCGCGTGCGGATCTGCAACGTGGTCAGGATCCTGGTGTTGACCGCGCCGATCGACGGAAGCGGCTCGGGCTTGATGTTGTCGACGCCATGAATACGCATGACCTCCTCGACGAGATCGGCCTTGTCGTCGATGTCGGGCCGCCAGGAGGGAACCGCGACACTAACGCGTTCGCCGACGCCTGAAACCTCAAAGCCGAGACCAGTCAGGATATCCACGGACTCCTCGGTGGAAACCGTGAGGCCGGTCAGGCGATTGACCTCCGCAAACGGGAACTCGACGACCTTGCTTTCGTGGCCCTTGTAGCCCACGACCCGCGAGGCCGCAGCCGTGCCGCCGCACATCTCGAGCACCAGTTCGGTGGTGCGCTCGAGACCGGGAACCATGTATTCCGGATCGACGCCACGCTCGAAACGGTAGCGCGCATCGGTGATGATACCGTGGCTGCGACCGGTCTTGGCGATGTTGATCGGATCCCAGAGCGCGGATTCGATCAGCACATTGACAGTGTTCTCGTCGCAGCCGGAATGCTCGCCGCCCATGATGCCGCCGATGGATTCGGGGCCGTTGTCATCGGCGATGACCACGTTTGCGGGATTGAGCTTGTAAGTGCGGGTATCGAGCGCCAGGATTTCCTCGCCCTGCTGGGCGCGGCGCACCACCAGATCTCCCTTGACCTTGTCGGCGTCAAAGACATGCATCGGCCGGCCCTGATCGAACGTCATGTAATTGGTGACGTCGACCAGCGCCGAAATCGGACGCAGGCCGATGGCCAGCAAACGCTTCTGCATCCATTTCGGGCTCGGGCCGTTCTTCACACCGCGGACCAGCCGCCAGGCGAAGCCCGGGCACAGGCTCTCGTCATCGAGGATGATCTTCACATTCTGCGTGGTCTCGCCCTCGACGGCAAAATCCGGCGCCTTCGGCGCCTTCAGCTTGCCCAGGCCGGATGCCGCCAGATCACGGGCAATGCCGAAGATCGAGGTGCAGTCGGGACGGTTCGGTGTCAGGTTGATCTCGATAACCGGATCGTCAAGACCGGCATAGGCGGCGAACGAGGTGCCCACCGGGGCGTCTTCCGGCAGGTCGATGATGCCGTCATGCTCGTCGGACATGTCGAGCTCTCTTTCAGAGCACATCATGCCGTGACTTTCGACACCGCGAATGTTGCCGACAGCCAGTGTCACGTCGATGCCCGGAACGTAAGTTCCCGGCTCGGCCAGCGCGCCGATCAGTCCGGCGCGGGCATTGGGCGCGCCGCAGACGATCTGCACCGGCTTGCCGTCACCCTTGTCGACCATCAACACACGCAATCTGTCGGCGTCAGGGTGCTGTTCGGCGGAAATCACCTTTGCAATGGTGAAGGGCTGGTAGGCCGCCTTGTCGTCAACATCCTCGACTTCGAGGCCGATTGCCGTCAGGCGTTCGCAGATCTGGTCCAGCGAAGCGTCGGTTTCAAGGTGTTCCTTGAGCCAGGAGAGGGTGAATTTCATGGATCTATTCTCCTTACGCGCTCAGGCCGGCGAACAATGTCGGCACATCGAGCGGGCGGAAGCCGTAATGGCTGGTCCAGCGTACATCGGCATTGAAGAAATCGCGCAAGTCCGGCATGCCGTATTTCAGCATGGCGATGCGGTCGAGCCCCATTCCCCAGGCAAAGCCCTGATACTCGTCGGGATCCAGCCCGCCGGCGCGCAGCACGTTGGGATGCATCATGCCGCAGCCCAGGATCTCCATCCAGTCGGTTCCCTCACCGAACTTGACGATCGGGCCCGAGGTGCGGTCACACTGGATGTCGACCTCGAATGAAGGCTCGGTGAAGGGAAAGAAGGACGGACGAAAGCGCATCACGACATTGTCGACTTCGAAGAAGGCCTTGCAGAATTCCTCGAGAACCCAGCGCAGATTGCCGACATTGGCGGTCTTGTCGATGACCAGACCCTCGACCTGATGGAACATCGGTGAATGGGTGGCGTCAGAGTCCTGCCGGTAGGTCTTGCCCGGAATGACGATGCGGATCGGCGGCTTTTGCGCTTCCATGGTGCGGATCTGCACCGGCGAGGTGTGGGTGCGCAGCACCTTGCGATCCCCGTTTTCATCCGGCTGCAGGAAGAAGGTGTCGTGCATCTCGCGTGCCGGATGGCCGTCGGGGAAGTTGAGCGCGGTGAAATTGTAATAATCGGTCTCGATATCCGGCCCTTCGGCAATTGCGAAGCCCATGTCGGCGAAAATCGCGGTGATTTCATCGACAATCTGGCTGATCGGATGAATGCGGCCACGTTCGGCCGGTGACGAACGCACAGGCAGGCTGACATCGACGGTTTCTCGCGCCAGCCGCTCGGTGATGGCGGCATCCCGAAGCTCGATCTTGCGGGCGGCGATGGCGTCAGCGACGCGGGTCTTGAGACCGTTGATCGCAGGACCGGCTTCCTGACGTTCCCCGGCCGACATCTTGCCAAGGCCCTTGAGCAGGTCGGACACCGAACCCTTCTTGCCCAGCGCCGACACCCGGACGGCCTCGATTGCCGCCTCATCCGCGCTTGCCGCGATGTCGTCCATGATGGAGGTCTCAAGTGTCTGGTACTGGTTCATGGTCTTTGACTGTCCGTATCTGGCTGGGCCGATCACCGCAGGACCGCGCCCGGTGTACTCTGACCCTTGAAAACGACAAATCCCGCGCCAGCCCTGCCAGCGCGGGATCCCAAATGATCAATGTAGAAGATGCCTTGGGAAACGCTGGCTTAGTGGACAGCGCTTTCAAATTCGTTCGGCGTGGCATCCTTGAGGTATTCGAGCGCCTTCTTGGAAGAGGCGACCAGAACACCAAAGGCTTCCGCATCATGGATCGCCATGTCGGAGAGAACCTTGCGGTCGACTTCGATGCCCGACTTGGCCAGGCCGTCAATGAAGCGGCCATAGGTCAGACCGTGCTCGCGGACAGCGGCGTTGATGCGCTGGATCCAGAGTGCACGGAAATTCCGCTTGCGGACCTTGCGGTCACGGTAGGCATACTGCATCGACTTGTCGACGGCAGCCTTGGCTGCGCGGATGGTATTCTTGCGGCGTCCGTAAAAGCCCTTGGCTTTCTTCAGAACCTTCTTGTGCTTTGCGTGGGCGGTTACGCCCCGTTTTACACGTGCCATATCATGATCTCCTTAAATTCGGTGGTCCCGGCTCTGCTTAGAGGCCGTTGGGAAGAAACTTCTTGACGATCTTGGCGTCAGGCTCGGAAAGAACCATGGTGCCGCGTGCGTCGCGAATGAACTTGTTGGACCGTTTGATCATGCCATGACGTTTGCCGGCGGCTGCAGCCATAACCTTGCCGCTTGCAGTGATCTTGAACCGCTTCTTGGCAGACGATTTCGTCTTCATCTTGGGCATTTCGCTACTCCTTGTCAGGCCTTCTGGACGCCTTGCCGGCGTCACGCAGCCATCTTCTTGTTGGGTGAGAGGCAAAGGGCGAAGACCCCATTTGCATCAAGCGTTGAAAACCGCCTCGGCATGCCCTGCCGGCCGGTTTGAACGGGCGCCTTATAGCCGTAGCCGGATAAAAGCGCAACGGGCGTTCGGCTGAATCAGCCTCACGAATAGAAAAAACCGGTCCTGGCATTCTCAGGACCGGTTCACATCAGTCAAACAAGGGCGCTATTTCGGCGCAAGAACCATCATCATCTGACGGCCCTCGAGCTTCGGTTCAGCCTCGACCTTTGCGATCTCGACGGTGTCGTCCTTGACTTTCTGGAGCAATTTCATGCCCAGCTCCATATGCGCCATCTCACGACCGCGGAACCGCAGCGTGACCTTGACCTTGTCGCCTTCGTCAAAGAACCTGTTCATGGCGCGCATCTTCACGTCATAATCATGCGTGTCGATGTTGGGGCGCATCTTGATTTCCTTGACCTCAACGGTCTTCTGCTTCTTGCGCGCTTCAGAGGCTTTTTTCTGCGACGCGTATTTCAGCTTGCCGAGGTCGACGATCTTGCACACCGGCACATCGCCGGCGGAGTTGATCTCGACGAGATCGAGGCCAACCTCTTCGGCCATGGCCAACGCCTGCTCGGTCGGCACAACGCCATGGTTCTGACCTTCTGAATCAATGAGCTGGACCGTCGGGGTCCGAATATTCTGGTTTGCGCGGGGGCCTTCGTTGGCTGTTGGCGGCGCTCTGAATGGTCTGCGAATGGTTTTGGTCTCCTGATTAACTCGTCCAATTCCGCCTGTTGCGGCATGCGAGCAAGTGGTCTCGCGCGCAATGTCGTCATGGGCAGGCCGGTGTCAATAGCATGGCTTTGCGAAAAAATCACCACACCGACGTTCGAGCGCCCACGAATCTTGTAAAACAGTCACAATGAGCAAAACAGGAGAGCCAGAAACATGACCGAACCGGACGCAAGCAAGCTGGATGTAGGCAAGGACAATGATGTGCGTTCGATCGCAGTGCTGATGCGCAAGGCGAACCAAGCGGGCGCCAGGCTGCCGGGGGCGGTCTGGCTCGGCGGCTACCGCTCGGACATGAGCGGGTCAAAGGCGGAAGCCCTGTGCCGGCAGGCCGGAACCAGGGGGCAGGCCTGCCTGCGTTTCGATTACTCCGGGCACGGCGCATCCGGCGGCAGTTTCCGCGAGGGGACGATTTCACGATGGTTGGAAGAGAGCCTGGCAGTGTTCGACCACTATACGGATGGCCCGCAGATTCTGGTCGGTTCCTCCATGGGCGGGTGGATCGCGTTGCGGATGGTACAGACACTCAGAGCGCGAGGTGTTGGCAACCGGGTCGCCGGGCTGGTGCTGATCGCGCCGGCGCCCGATTTCACCCTGGAACTGATGGAGCCGGAGCTCACGGATGCGCAGCGACAGGCGCTTGAGAGCAACGGTTTCTATGAAGAGCCGACGCCTTACGGCCCCGATCCGAATGTCTTTACCAAGGCCTTGTTCGACGATGGCCGCAAAAACCGGGTCCTGGACGGCCTGATCGACACCGGGGCTCCGGTTCACATCATCCAGGGCATGGCCGATCCGGATGTGCCGTGGCGTCATGCGTTGCGGCTTGTCGAACATCTGCCATCCGACAACGTCACCCTGACCCTTATCCGCGACGGCGACCACCGGCTGTCCCGCGACCAGGACATCGCCCGTATTCTCGCCGCGGTCGAGACAATGTCCGCCGAGGCCTGAGCTCAGGGACATCGGCACCACGGCCCGCAAACCGCTGTTGACCCGGATCAATCCGGCAAGCAGCAGTGTGGGGTGTGATGAAAATGCCCCGGCCGGTAACCATGTCTCCAGAACGCCGCACCGCGCGATTGACTCTGTGCGCCATCCATTCTTAACTCTTTGTTAAGTATTTCTGGATGGCGTGGGGTAGACCGGCAATGTTTTGCGGACCGGGACTGACAAAGCGAATGATGATCGCCATGATTGCGTCAATCGCAATCCCGTCCGGAGGCATGGCTTCAGGTCTGTCGATGCAGACCGGCCGGATTACATCGCAGCCCATCGGCCATTATGAATTCTGCAAGCAATTCGCGTCCGAGTGCAAACCGGTCAAGGGATCGGGTGCCGCACCGAAGGTGACAGATTACGGCTGGGACGTGATCAGGGAGATCAACCGGGCAGTCAATCTCTCGGTGATGCCGAAGACCGATCTCGAATTGTTCGGCAAGGAAGAGGTCTGGGCCTATCCCGAGATTGCAGGTGACTGCGAGGATTACGTGCTGCTCAAGCGGCACATGCTGATCGAGCGCGGGTTTTCACCGGCCGACACACTGATCACGGTTGTGCGCAAGCCGGACGGCGAAGGCCATGCGGTGCTGACGTTGAGGACCTCGGAAGGCGATTTCGTGCTCGACAATCTCGTCGATGAAATCAAGAACTGGCGGGAAACGCCCTACAGCTATCTCAAGCGGCAGGCGTCGAACAATTCCGGCCGATGGGTCACCATCGAGAACGGCTCCGATGTTCTGGTTGGCGCGCTGAAATAGCTCTGCAAAACCTGGCAGGCGGCAAAGGCGGCGGATCTCGAAACCGCAACCTGATGTGACCGAATCTACCAGCATGTCTCCAAAAGCGCAGAAGGCATGGATCAGGCTATGGGATCAGGCTATGGACAGGCCTGCTGCAGAGGCTCGTTTTTCGAGGCGACACAGAGCCCAGGATGCCCAGACAGCGATCAATGCCATCAGCACAAGCAGAGCGAATGTGGCACCGATGCCGGTATGGGCGATGACCAATGCCGTACAGACTGGCGCACCGGCCATGGCAAACAGCCTGATTGTCGCAAGATTGCCGGTCAGAGCGCCATAGCCATCGGTGCCAAACAACCGGGCCGGCAAGATGGCGCGGGCGATGAAATTCAAGCCCTGACCGATGCCGAAGCTGATCGCGAAAACGATCACGATCCAATCGCCGTCAAGCCGCAACGCGACCACAAGGCAACCGATGCCCAACAGCAACGCCGTGCTTGAGATGAGGCCCACGATCGAGGACGCGACACGCTCTCCGGTCAACATCTCGATCACTCTGGCAGCAACCTGCATCGGCCCGATCATCGCTCCGGCCAATGCCGCGAGTGCCGCTGGCCTGCCCATTTCATCAAGGATAAGGAAAAACGAGGTGTGCACGGCGGACATCAGAAAACTGCTGCCGGCAAAGGCGACGGCCATCAGCAGGAACGCAGCCGCGCGCTGCCGGCCTGGCTGCAGCAACCCCGGGTCCCGAATTGAGGGTGCGCGCATTGCGGGATCAGGCCCGGGCCTTGGTCTGGCCGGAACCAGCGCGTGGATCGGCAGGGCTACGAGAAGGTTGATCGCCGCCAGAACCAGGCAGACACCGCGCCAATCGATGTAGCCCAGCAACCAGTGGATCAGAGGCCAAAACACCGTGGAGGCAAAGCCTGCAACCAGCGTGACATGGGCAATGGGACGTCGCGCATAGCGTCCATGAATGGCGGTGAGCGCAGCAAAGCCGGTTTCGTACTGAACCATGCGGGCCGCACATTCGATCAACAACATGGCGACGACAAAGCCGGTCATGGACTGGACCTGCGACAGATTGTAGAGCGTTATGGCCGCAAGACAGGACCCTGCGACCATCACCGGCCGGGCGCCGAAGCGATCCATCGCGCGGCCGACCAGCGATGCGGTGACGGCGCTGCTCAACAGGGCGACCGAAAACACTCCGAAGACGAAGCTGTTGCTCCAGCCCTGCGCCTTCGCGATCTCAGGTCCGATGATGGCGAACGGATAATAGAGCGTACCGTATCCGACGGTCATGGATACGCCAATCAGCAGCGTCAGCGGTTCGATGCGGCGCAATCTCTGGGTCACGCTTGAGGCCCGGGATTAAGCATGGCCTCGACCCAGCTCATAAAGCCTACGGCATATTCCGACTCCGGCAAGATTGCCGTTCCACGGCACAGATGGGCCAACGCCCCGATAGCCGGAAGCACGTCCTGTTGCATCTCTTCACCCTCGATCTGCAATCCGAAACAGGTTATGGCGAATTGCCTTCAGGCCTGAACCGGAATGCGATGCCGCTCGTTCAGCAAAGTGCTGATTTCGAACACGCTTTCCGACGGGCATGGTCCATTGCGAATGGAAATCACTTTATTGCCAGGGAGACAAGGCCGAACGGTCAAATCTCGCGCGCTTCCACATCCTGGTTGCATCTCTCGACAGGGCGTTGCGAAAGCCAAGATCGGGTCTTTTGCTCACCTCGCAGCCAGTCAAGTTGTTTCAGGCGGCAACCCGATTGGCAGGCAACGCATATGCTTGAGCCACTGAATCAGTCCTGCAGCGGCTCGACAGGCTTGCCCTGGCCGGTCGCCTGAGCAAGCAGGTCCATCAGTTTGTCCTGATCCTGATCAGTGATTGCGAGATCCAGTTCACGGTACAGCTGTTCCAGATCCAGGTTCTCGGGCGGAGGCTCGACCGCCACTGATATTTTCGGATGTTTGGTCTGGTGAGGTGGCTCCACGGATTCGAGCAACACCTCGTGGAGCTTCTCGCCCGGACGCAAGCCAATTGCCTTGATGGCGATGTCGCCCTCCGGATTGGCGTCGTCGCACAGCGTGAGATTGGACAACTCGATCAATTTGATCGCCAAATCCATGATCCGAACCGGCTGCCCCATGTCGAGAATGAATATTCTTCCGCGATCTTCCAGTTCCATGTTCTCCGGTCGCGCCAGGCTGCTGGCCTGGATGACAAGTTGTGCGGCCTCCGCGATGGACATGAAGTAGCGGGTGACATCCGGATCAGTAATGGTGATGGGCCCGCCGCTGCGGATCTGCCGGCGAAACAGCGGAACAACCGAACCACTGGAGCCGAGCACATTGCCAAACCGGACGGCACAGAATGTCTTCTCGGGCTTGAGCTGCCTCGCCCGCACGGCAAAGTCCTGCACAATCAGCTCGGCGATCCGCTTTGACGCGCCCATCACGCTCGTTGAACACACGGCCTTGTCGGTGGAAATCAGAACCAGAGCCTCGGCGTCCGTATCATAGACGGCTGATGCAATGGAGAGCGTTCCCAGCGCATTGTTTCTCACACCTTCAAAGCAGTTGGCCTGAACCAGCGGGACATGCTTGTAGGCAGCCGCATGGAAAACGGTCTGGACCTTGTGTTCGCGGATGACGCGGCGCACCAGCAAGCCGTCATTGACCGACCCAAGGACCGGAACGATTTCCGCTCCGGCCTGAAGTTCAAGCTCCTCTTTGATCTGGTAGAGGGCGAACTCGCTCGTCTCCATCAAGACCAGCTTGGCCGCGCCCAAAGACGCCGCCTGACGGCACAGTTCGGAACCGATTGTGCCGCCGCCACCTGTGACCATGACGACTTTGCCGGTGGTATTGGCTTCCATCAGCCGCTTGTCCGGCGTGACGATCTCCCTGCCCAGCAAATCCCCAATCTCGACTTCCCGGATCATGTTGACGGCATGCTTGCCGTCGGCAATATCGGCAAATGCCGGCAGGATCCGAACCTTGACCCCCAGTTTGCGCAAAGCTTCGACGACATCGACGCGCTTGGTGTTGCTGGCGGTTCGGAGTGTGACGATGGCGTCCTTGATATCGTAGCGCTTGATAAGATCAGGCACATCATTGGCAGGATACACCGCGTCGCCCCCCATCAAACTGCCGTGCAGATTGGGATCATCGACCACATGCAGGATAGAGAGGCGGGGATTGTCGCTTTTCAAAGAGGCGGCGATCTGCCGGGCGGCTTCGCCGGCGCCATAGATGATGATGTGGCGCTGGGGACGCGGAGAATCCGTGTGCCGCAAAAGGAACCAGCGCGCCACAAACCGCGAACTGATCACCATGATGAGTGTCAGCAGCCAGAACATCACCAGGACCGAGCGCGGCACCCCTTCCGCGCCATAGGCCCGGATCATGAAAGCCAGCAATCCCCACAACAGGGCTGTGAGACCAACTGCCTTGAACGCTGACCATATCGCATGCTCGCCGACATAGCGGATCAAGGACCGATACAGGCCAAAACCATAGAAAAGCGGAATGGCAATCACCGGGCCGGCAAGGATCATCGTAAGCTGCGGATAATTGGGCTCATAGATCGCATTGAAGCGGATGCTGTAGGCAAGCCAGATTGCAAGCATAACGATAAAGCTGTCCGCCAACATCATGGTAATCTGCTTTGTCCGTCTCTTGCGGGCCAGCAGCCAAACTACCAGATTATACACCATCGTTACGCTTCCATGCCCATCGTTATCAGCCGATGTCTGGTTCCGGCCAATTCAAGTGGGCACATATCTTCCACGAAGCCATCAATTGCAATAGTCCCGCTGAGCCGCAAGGAGTCAACCGGGCCGTTTTGTCATATCAGGCTTAATGCGGTGAACTTCACGATCACCCAGCAATCACGGCCGGCATTGGTCGCGGGGCCAGACGATGCGCGCAGCATCACCGGAACTTAGCAGTGCGCAACATCACCTGGAGCGGCTGGGCTGTACTTCACTGCGAACCTGCCCCTTGCACCTTTGCTCAGTTCAAACCGCAGGATAATGCCTGCGTGCCGCAATCAAACGAGGAGGCTTGCATCAGGCGTTGCCAATCAGAAGACCGGCTGCAAACACCAGCGCTCCGCCCAGAACCACCTGGAAGATCGCCCGGCTCCAGGGCGTGTCCATCCAGTGGTTCTGGATCCAGGCGATGGCCCAGAGCTCGACAAACACGACGCCGATGGCAACTGTTGTGGCGATGGTGAAATCGGGTATCAGATAGGGCAGAGCATGACCGAGGCCACCGATCGCGGTCATGATTCCGGACGCAAGGCCACGCTTGACCGGGGATCCCCGGCCGGAAATGACCCCGTCATCATGGGCAGCTTCGGTAAAGCCCATTGAAATCCCGGCACCGACAGACGCAGACAGTCCAACCAGAAACGTCGTCCAGGTATCGCCGGTGGCAAATGCGGTGGCAAAAATCGGCGCCAGCGTCGACACGGAACCATCCATCAGGCCGGCCAATCCGGGCTGAACATAGGTCAGGATGAATTTGCGGCGGTGGGTTTCCGCCTCCTCTTGCTTGACGTCTTCGGGCGTGTGTTCGAGACCCAGACGGCGGGCCAGCGATTCATGTGCCTTCTCCGCCAGCGCCAGGTCGCCAAGCAGTTTTCGGGTATCTGCATCGGAGGTGCGCTGCGCCGCGGCCAAATAAAAAGCATGCGCCTGGGCTTCCATATCCTCGGCGGTCTGACGGATCAGATCAACAGACTGGTTCTTGACCAGCCAATCGGGCTTTCGCTCGTAATAGCCACGGACATGTTCGCGGCGAATGAGCGGGATACGGTCGCCGAACCGGGCCTTGTGGCGCTCAATCAGACGAGCGCGATGCACGCCCTCCTCGGCCGCCATTTCCTCGAATACCTTGGCGGACTGCGGATAATTATCCCTGAGATGATCGGCATAGGCGAGGTAGATCCGCGCGTCGTCCTCTTCCGAGGAAATGGCGAGCGCAAGAATTTCCTGCTCGCTCAGCGAATCAAATGGTCGACGGCTGAAGCCGATAAGACGGGACAACATGGGGAGATCCTTCAATTAGAATGGTTCTAAACTATTTCGACGCCCTCCCATTTTCAAGTCGCTAAAACGGAAAGTTGAAGATTGCCGGGTTGATCCCGGAGCGCACTCGGGTCAAGTGTTGCCTCATGACAGAAGCACGGGACATGACCGACACCTTGCTCGACCGCCTTGGGCGGTTCCTGGCCCGAAGACTGCATTCGGCCAATCGCGGCTACGAGCCCTACACCCCGTCTGATCCCGAGACTCTGTCGCGCACGCTTCGGCCAGGTGATATTCTCCTGGTGGAGGGAAACCAGAAGATATCGGCCGCGATCAAGTATCTCACCCAGTCGACCTGGTCTCATGCGGCGCTTTATGTCGGTGATGCGCTGAAGCCCGACGATGCAAATGATGAAGAGTTCCCGCAGCTCATTGAGGTCAATCTGGGGGAAGGCTGCGTTGCGGTACCACTGTCCAAATACACCCGCTTCAACACACGCATCTGCCGTCCTGCCGGCCTGACACCGGAAGATCGCGCCGCAGTCGTGTCCTATATGGTCGACAGACTCGGCGTCCGCTACGACATGAAGAACATTTTCGACATGCTGCGTTATTTCTTTCCAACGCCGCCGGTTCCCGTGCGCTGGCGACGGCGCATGCTTGCCTTCGGGTCGGGGGACCCGACCCGGGCGATCTGCTCGACCATGATTGCCCAAGCCTACCAGTCGATACAGTACCCGATCCTTCCGGAGGTGACGCGCGCACCAGGCCGGCCGCGTGCAGATTCGGATTATTCACGCCGGGAGATCCTGCATATCAGGCACTACTCCCTGTTCGCGCCACGCGATTTCGACCTGTCTCCCTATTTCCGCATCGTCAAGCCGACGCTCGAATATGGATTTGACTACAAGCGGATCGAATGGGGTCCGCCGAAGCTGCCCCAAACCAGCGACAACCAACCGGTTCCCTCGTCAACCGACTAGGACGCGAGACAGGCAGCGGGAAATTGGATTATGCCGCGCCATACACTCAACCGAGGGGCGAAAACTCGCTTCAACAGATCACCATACTCCGGGTACGGCTCCACTGGATTGCTCCCGTGTCTCGCTGATCAAACACGGCCGCGACACAAGAGTGCTCGCCTTATCCGATCTGCAAGATTACTGATCCGGCGCCCGCGATGATCCGCTTTGCACGCTCAAGCCGATTGCGCCTTGCTCACTCCTTTAAGCTGCAAGGGCAAGGTCGCATATGCAAAGGCAAAACGTTACTATTGATGTTTGACACATCAATATATGCGTTCTATACGTTCATATTAAATTTTTAGGCAACAGAGCTGAGTCATGATCACCGCTTCACAGCTGCGCGCCGCCCGGGCGCTTCTTGGAATAGACCAAAAAACCCTTGCCGCGATGGCCGGGGTGTCGCTGCCAACTGTTCAACGGATGGAAGCCAGTGACGGCAATGTCCGGGGCATCATCGACACCCTTACCAAGGTGGCTGAGGCGCTCGACAAGGCGGGCATCGAACTGATCGGGGACAATGCAAGCAGCACCGCCGGCGGCCGCGGGGTCAGACTGAAAGACCCGACACCTTCATCCTGAATGCAACACTGAACCTCACTCAAGTCGCGACGGCGACCGCCGACAGCCCTGCCGACGATCACGCCGCTGAAATCTGGCAATTTTAGCAATGGGTTTTCGACATGCGTCAACCAAAAATACTCACCACACTTCATACCTACAGCTGGCAACTTTTTGTCAGTGACCTGCTCGCCGGGGCAACGGTTGCCATGGTTGCGCTGCCGCTGAGCCTCGCCATCGCCATCGCGTCCGGAGCTGATCCGGACAAGGGGATTGTCACCGCCATTATCGGCGGCTTTCTGATTTCCCTGTTTGGTGGCAGCCGGGTTCAGATAGGCGGCCCGACAGGGGCCTTCATTGTTGTCGTGTTCTCCGTGATCGCTCAATACGGTTATGACGGCCTTGTTCTGGCAACTTTCATGGCGGGCATTATCCTGCTTGTAGGCGGTTATTTCCGGGCCGGAAATCTTATCGCTTTTGTTCCAGAGGCCGTGGTCAATGGCTTCACCATTGGAATTGGCATCATTATCGCCACGAGCCAGCTCAAAGACTTCCTCGGCCTGGCCGTTGACAAGGAGCCTGCCGATTTCCTGGAAAAAATTCCAGTGCTGTGGGAGTCACTGGACACGTTCAGCCTTGCGACTTTTTCCATCGCGGTTGTCACGCTCATCCTGATTGTATTTCTTCGGCGTGTCGCACCCCGGTTTCCCGGTCTCATCGTGGCCGTCGGGGTCGGTTCTGCCCTCGTGGTCTTGATGTCGCTCCCGGTCGATACGCTTGGCTCGCGGTTTGGTGAACTTCCAAGCCAGATGCCGTGGCCGCAACTGCCTGATCTTTCCCCCTCGCGCATGATCGAGCTGCTTCCGTCCGCTTTCATTATTGCCTTTCTGGCAGGAGTTGAATCGCTTCTCTCAGCCATGGTCGCCGACAAGATGATCGAAGGACAGCACAGGCCAAATGCCGAATTGACGGCTCAAGGCATCGCCAATATCGGCTCAGCACTGTTCACCGGTCTTCCTGCCACCGGCGCGATTGCGCGCACCGCGACCAACATCAAGGCCGGTGGCAAGACGCCTGTGGCAGGACTTGTCCATGCCGCTGTCATTTTGCTGGTGATGATATTTGCCGCGCCGCTGGCAAGCTATCTGGCGATGCCGGCACTTGCCGCACTTCTCATCGTCACGGCATGGAACATGACCGAACCCCACAAATGGCGCGAATACGCGCGTGGAAGGAAAAGCGACGTCATGCTTCTGCTTCTCACGCTGGTGCTGACCGTTCTTGTCGATTTGACTGTAGCCATCGGCGCTGGCGTATCAATTGGCCTGGCTCTGCGTTTGAGCCGGCGCAAGGCGGTGGAGACCGACTGGACACCGCCTGACAGGTAAGCAGGCAATGGCCAACGACATCGGCGCCGCGCGATTTTTGCAGGGCGGCTATTTCGTGACCCGGTCGCCCTGCCCCTTGCCCATGACGGTTGAGAGCGCGATCCGGGCATCGAACGGGAGGCTACGCAAGCAGATGTAACGGGCGTCCCAGCTCGCCAGCCGCCAGGGAGTGCTCATGTCGATGCCATTGATCTGCGCCAGGCCGCTGATGCCTGGTTTGACATCCAGAACGCCCAGCTTCCTGCGCGCCTCGATCAATTCGGTTTGTACGGGCAGGCATGGTCGAGGACCAATCAGGCTCATTTCATTGCGAAGGATGTTCCAGATCTGGGGCAGTTCGTCGAGTTTCGTGCGACGCAAGAATTTCCCGATCGGCGTGACCGCGCTGGCCGAGACCTCATGGGTGCCGGCCTGTGGTGTCCCGATTTTCATCGTGCGGAATTTGTAACTGGTAAACTCGCGGCCATCCTTTCCGATGCGGGTTTGAGCGAACAATCCCGGTCCGGGCGAACTCAGCCGAATGGTCGCCCAGATCAGGAGCAGCACCCACCAGAACAGCAGCACAATGCCAAGCGCGACGGCAACATCCGCGGCACGCTTGATTGCTCCATACCAGGGATTTCCGTTTTGCCCATCCGACAGAACCTGTTCCCACAAGACAGAATCATCAACCTCGTCAGGCGGAAACGGCCGGGGAAACGTGTCCGACAGGAGCAATTCAGCCAGCCGCCGCACATCGACCGTCGGCGCCATGGCGGCGGCGAGACCGAAGAGCGGGCGGGCGAAGGCCTTGGGGACCCGGTTCAGCCAGTCCAGGCGGCCCGCCCACCCCTCACCATGGACCAGAGGGAGATAGACGGTGACGATTTCGATGTCCGCCATGCCTGCCAGCCGGCGAGCGGCCTGCCGCTTGGTCACCGCGTAAAGGCTCTGGTTGTCTTCATCCAGAGCATGGATCGAAGATATATTCACAAAGCGCTTGATGCCGATCTGCCGGGCAGTCTCGGCAACATTCATCAGCAGATCCACGTTCACACGCGCGAACTCATCCGCATCGGCCTGGGAATTGGTGTTGACCACGGCCAGATGAACCAGCTGGTCCCAACCTGATGCGCGGGTGCTCAAGTCGGCGTAGCCACAGGTGTGATGCTCGGGAAACCTCTCCGACAACTGCTCGGGATGCCTGCCCACCAGAAGCAGTTCAACGCCGGGCCGGATCAGGTAGGGCAACAGATTGCGGCCGACAAAACCCGATGCGCCGGTCACAACTATTTTCATGCGCCCTCCAGACCAACCGGACGACCGGTTATGCGCCCCTGTTTCATCTCTTTTTTACTACGATCAAACCGGCAGCATTGCTGGTTGCCAAGCCACCCTGCCTTCCTGGCCCGAGCCTGAGCTGACCACGATGATCACCGGTGTTTACCATTGCATGACCGAGCGCCCGAGCAAAACCCGAGAGCAATTCTCCACCAACACGCGGGCACCGCCTGCCCATCCGGGGATCGACACTTTCATGTCGCTTCGGTCGCCGGTTCAGCGCGCCCGAATACCAGATAGAGCGAAAAGCACAAAGCCGAGATAAAGACGGTGTCATGGATATCGTGGCCCAACATCAGGCCTACGACTCCCGAACAGAGATAAACAAGCATGGTTCCACTCAGGACAAAGAAGCCGGCGCTTCCGATCTCATCCTTGCGGGCGCGGAAAGCCTGAACTATCGGAACAATCACCAGTGCGGCAAGCGCCACAAGTCCCAGCAGTCCGGAACGGAGCATGGTGGTCAATGCGGCATTATGGGCGTGGCTGTAGGAAATGCTGGTTCCGCCCAGAGCCAGGGTCCTTGCTGCAATTTCCTGCCGCTCGTTTCCCGGTCCATAGCCGAAGACCGGTTTTTCGAGGAGCAGTTCATAACCGGCCTGATAGATTTGAATTCGCTGACCCAGCGATCCCGACATATCGCCGGAGACGATGGCATCCATGTCGTCGACGACATCGTGGATGCGGGACTCAAATGTCTGTGAGTAATTTGCAAGCAGAACAGTCGATCCCGCGAACACTGCAATCAGGATGGGAAGTCCGAGCAGGATCCGCTTCAGGGGATGGTGGAACAAAAGGCTCAGCAATGGAACCAGAATCAGCGTCAACCACATTGCCCGCGTCCCGCTCAGTATGACGAGATAGGCTGCACATGCCGCAGCAGCCAGATATATCAGGGATGAACGGTCCCAGCGCCGGCCGGCCGCGCCCATGTTGAGCATGTAGAGAATTCCGGCTAACAGGGCCAGCACACTTGGATTGCCTGACGCCATCTCGGATCTGGCCTGAGAACCGAAAACAAGAAATATGCTGGGAATTGCCAGAAACGAGGCCGCCGCTGCAGCGGCTTCGACTGTTTTGAGCAATTTCGCACGATCGACAAAGGTGATCGAATATATTCCGGCAAAACCGAGAAACGGCAAATTTTCAAGAACCTCCCTGAACGCCACGAGGGAGGGATTGACGAGTGCGGCAATCAGATCAGCCGCGAAAAAACCGATGAACGCCAGGAAAACAATCTCGACCGGTCGTGGCAAAGCCCATTTCAACTGTCTGGTTGCAAGATGCAGCGTTGAATAAAATCCACCGGAAACAACGAATATGGATACTACGCTGCCGAGGAAGGCGCCCAGGCAAATACTCGTGCAATAAAATGTCAGATTTACCCAACTGTAGTTATCGAAAGTCGGTCGGATCCAAAAGTCGATGAATTTCCGGATCATGAGAATTTCTTACCAAATGATTGTGTCTTGAGTGACGATACCCTGTTATGTGTCAGTTCCTGTTCATAGGTCAATGAAGTATGCTTTCATTGTTTGATACAGTTGACCGGATTTCCAGTGTCAGCCAGTCGGGGTTTTTACAACATGGCGACGACAGCCCGCACGCTTATAGTCATGCCGGATCAACCGCTCAAGCGGTCAGCTGGTGTATTTCCGGTTCGCGGCAAGACGGAGCCCCTCCCGGGATCCTGCTCGAAAACACATGCTCGGGGGCAAATGCAGGCCTTGGTCAAGCATGCAGTCTGGTTTCGACGATTGCCTTTTCCTGCGGTCCTGCTAAATCGCAAGCCATGACAAACACGCCCCTTTCCCATATTCGCAACTTTTCCATCGTCGCTCACATCGACCATGGCAAATCGACGCTCGCTGACCGGTTGATCCAGACCTGTGGTGGCCTGGCTGACCGGGAGATGAGCAAGCAAGTGCTCGACTCGATGGACATCGAGAAAGAACGGGGCATTACCATCAAGGCCCAGACGGTCCGGCTGCATTACATCGCCAAGGACGGCGAGACATATGTGCTCAACCTGATCGACACGCCGGGCCATGTCGACTTCGCCTACGAAGTGTCGCGATCGCTCCGCGCCTGTGAAGGCTCGCTCTTGGTGGTGGACGCCAGCCAAGGCGTCGAGGCGCAGACGCTGGCCAATGTCTACGCCGCGCTTGATGCCGACCACGAGATCGTGCCGGTGCTCAACAAGATCGACCTGCCGGCGGCAGAACCCGACCGGATCAAGGAGCAGATTGAAGAGGTGATCGGACTTGACGCCTCCGACGCGGTGATGATTTCGGCCAAGACAGGCATCGGCATACCCGATGTGCTCGAGGCGATCGTCACGCGCCTGCCGGCGCCAAAGGGCGGCACGGTCAAGGATCCGCTCAAGGCAATGCTGGTCGACAGCTGGTATGATACCTATCTCGGCGTCATCGTGCTGGTGCGGGTCATCGACGGCGAAATGAAAAAAGGCCAGCAAATCCGGCTGATGGGCACCGACGCCCGCTATACGGTTGAGCGGATCGGGGTGATTACCCCCAAACTGGTGGCAATGGAGTCGCTCGGACCCGGTGAAATCGGATTTATTACCGCCTCGATCAAGGAGGTGGCCGACACCCGCGTTGGCGACACCATCACCGAAGACAAGCGGCCGACAGCGAATGCCCTGCCCGGCTTCAAACCGGCGCAGCCCGTTGTGTTCTGCGGTCTGTTCCCGGTCGATGCAGCCGATTTCGAAGAACTGCGCGCCGCCATGGGCAAGCTCAGGCTCAATGATGCCTCTTTCTCGTTTGAAATGGAGACTTCGGCAGCGCTTGGCTTTGGTTTCCGCTGCGGCTTTTTGGGACTTCTGCATCTGGAAATCATCCAGGAGCGGCTGGAACGCGAGTTCAATCTCGACCTGATCGCCACCGCACCGTCGGTGGTCTACCGGCTCAACATGACCAATGGCGATGTTGTGGAACTGCATAACCCCGCCGACATGCCGGATGTGGTCAAGATCAAGAGCATCGAGGAACCCTGGATCAAGGCGACAATCCTGACGCCGGACGAGTATCTCGGCGCGATTCTGAAGCTTTGCCAGGACCGGCGCGGCATTCAGACCGATCTCTCCTATGTCGGCAAGCGGGCGATGGTGACCTATCAACTGCCTCTCAACGAGGTGGTGTTCGATTTCTACGACCGGCTGAAATCGATCTCCAAGGGCTACGCCAGCTTCGACTATCAGATCACCGGCCATCAGGAGGGCGATCTGGTCAGGATGTCGATCCTGGTCAATGACGAGCCGGTGGATGCGCTGTCGATGCTGGTGCACCGCTCGGCTGCGGAAAAGCGTGGCCGTGTGATGTGCGAAAAGCTCAAAGAGCTGATCCCGCGGCACATGTTCAAGATCCCGATCCAGGCCGCCATCGGCGGCAAGGTGGTGGCGCGCGAGACGATCTCGGCGATGCGCAAGGACGTGACCGCAAAGTGCTATGGTGGCGATGCCACGCGCAAGCGCAAGCTGCTCGACAAGCAGAAAGCCGGCAAGAAGCGGATGCGCCAATTCGGCAAGGTGGATATCCCGCAGGAAGCCTTCATCGAGGCGCTGAAGATCGGCGACTGAGAAAGCAGCACCGGTCCCGAACCGGGCGCTGCACCAATGGCGCTTCAGTTGGGCAGTGGCAGCGCGGTGCGACGGCTCAGGCGCCATTGCCAGAGGATGTGACCGACCAGCGCCACAAACACCACGCCGCCGCCCATCAGCGTTCTGGGCGCCGGTACTTCGGCATGGATCAACCAGACCCAGACCGGTCCCAGCACCGGCTCCATGGTCGATATGAGTGCGGCCAGCGCCGAGGGCAGCAACCGCGCTCCGGTCACGAACATGGCCATGCCGAAGCCCAGCGTGAACGCACCAAACAGCACCAGCAAACCCAAATCAGCCGGGCTGACGCGCAGACCCGAGGACAGAAGCAACCCGACCGCGCCGCTGGTCATGATGCCGAGGCAGGCCGCAGGCGTCATCCGCACGCCGGAATAGCGTCGAGTGATCACGGTGGCGGCGGCGAACACGACTGCGATCAGCAGCGCCAGCCCGTCGCCGACAAAAGAGACGCTGGCGGCAAAGGAATCCGACACCATCACGCCGATGCCGGCGATCACGGCGACAATCGCCGCCCAGGTGACGCCATCCACCGCTTCGCGCAGGAACACCACCCCGAGCAGGGCCGCGATCAGCGGCACGCCGGCCTGCATCAGCAGGATGTTGGCGACACTTGTGTAATTGAGCGCCACCACGAAGGAGGTCGTGGCTGCAGCCACGCACAGGGCGACACCAAGCCCGGGCAGCCCCATGGTGCGGAACAACCGCAGGGTGCCCGAAGCGCCATCACGCCAGAGCATGAAGCCGATCAGGAACAGCACGGCGAAGATCGAGCGCCAGGCGATGATCGTCCACGGATCGATCACCTCGAGTCCGCGGGCGATGGCGCCACCAAAACTCCACAGCAGCGCCGCGCCAAACACCAGTCCGGCACCAATTCTCGCGTCCGCACCCCCTGCCTGGGCGGAGGCAGAAGAACCTGACAGCGGCGCTACGTCTGAGATCGAGGTTTCGGATTTCATCAGGAATCCTTTATCCCGGCAAGCGGCTGTGAGAAGCAGGACAACGCGACATTCGGTGGCGCGAACAGGCCACGGCAGCGAACCGGTCCAGCCCTATCGGCGGAATCTTGCCTGCCTGCCGTTGCGTGGCCGTGGCCCAGGCGCAAACCATCATCCAAATGCCGACGATCGGGAGCTTGAGCGAGATAATTGTGACGGCTTTGCATTCAGGCGTTGACACAGCCGCCCGGACCCCCTAAATCCGCGCCAATGCCCAGATGGCGGAATTGGTAGACGCGCTACGTTCAGGTCGTAGTTCTCGCAAGGGAGTGGAGGTTCGAGTCCTCTTCTGGGCACCATTCCCACTTAGCTTCGGCTAAGTAATTCAATCACATCAATTGTTTGGAAGTCGCTCCGCTACAGGTGGCGTTTTGTTTCGATGTTCGTTCACCGGGTCGACGCTAGATTCGTTTTCGGTCGCACCATGGCTGAGAGATTTCGGCGCGCCTTCAAGCTCGGCCACGCCATCAACCGCCGCACTTTCGATCGCTCCGTCCAAACCCAACTCGCGCCGAGCGTGTCGAGGGGCGACGTCGCCATCCTCGGCAATCCTGCGGCCTACCAGAGCCAAACGGCGGCCGAATGTCCCAACGATCATGGTGCGTGGCTGCTGTAGTGCCGCACCCTATAAGCTTGAAACAAAAAAACCTCCGGCTGGCGCTGGAGGTTTGTCGGATTTCGGGACCCGGCACTGCCGGGCCCTTGCGGTTCTGCCTTGAGAGGTTCTCAGCTTTCGTCGTCGTCTTCCGGTTCGCTGCGTTTCATCGAGGTCAGTTTGGCGAAGACCGCATCGGCATCGATTTCCTTCTCGCCGTCATCTTCTCCGGCCAGATGCGAGGATTCGGTCTCGCGGGCGGAGACCAGCACACTGCCGTGCTCGGCTTCCGAGGCCGCGCCGCGGTTCTTGGAGGCGCGCTCCACTTCCAGATCAAGGTCGATCTGCGTGCACAGACCCAGCGTGACCGGATCCATCGGCGTCAGATTGGCGGCGTTCCAATGGGTGCGACCGCGGATCTGTTCAATGGTCGACTTGGTGGTGCCCACCAGGCGCGAGATCTGCGCGTCCTTGAGTTCAGGGTGATTGCGAACCAGCCACAAAATGGCGTTGGGCCGGTCCTGCCGCTTGGATACCGGAGTATAGCGGGGTCCCTTGCGCTTGGCTTCGGGCACGTGAACCTTCGGCTCGGACAGTTTCAGCTTGTGCTCGGGATTGGCTTCAGCGAGAGAAATTTCCTCGCGCGCAAGCTGTCCGGTCGCCACCGGGTCGAGACCCTTGATGCCTTGCGAGGCTTCGCCGTCGGCAATAGCCTTCACCTCAAGCGGGTGAAGCTTGCAGAATTGCGCGATCTGATCGAAGCTCAATGCAGTGTTGTCGACAAGCCAGACGGCGGTCGCCTTAGGCATGAGAAGCTGCTGTGCCATGAATACAATCCTCCTGTCCGTCCGCTCCGGGGGCGCGGGCCGTGGATGAAACCACCATTTCCGGGAAATCGGCGTCGTTATAACCGCAAGCCCGGCCAATTGCAATTGGCGCGGCATGGTTTCGCAAACCGGCCCAATGTCTAATTGCCGCGACGGACTTCGCTGGTATTAATGGTCGCCATGAAAGCCGGGTTGGGCTTAAGATGGCGCGGAAGCGCATGCCCGTAAGTGAGGAGGTTCACATGTCACAGAAAACGTACAAAGTCCTGAAAGACGCAAAATCCAGAGCGTTGATTGATGATGAGACATATCAGAAATGGTACAAGCAAAGCATCAAGGATCCGGACAAGTTCTGGGACAAGCACGGCAAGCGGATTGACTGGTTCAAACCCTACACCAAGGTCAAGAACACCAGTTTTAACGGCAAGGTGGCGATCAAGTGGTTTGAAGACGGGCTGACCAATGTCTCCTACAATTGCATCGACCGCCACCTTGAAAAGCGCGGCGATCAGGTGGCGATCATCTGGGAAGGCGACAACCCGTATGATGACAAGAAGATCACCTATCGCGAGCTTTATGATCAGGTTTGCCGCCTTGCCAATGTGATGAAATCCAGTGGCGTTAAAAAGGGTGACCGGGTCACCATCTACATGCCGATGATTCCCGAAGCGGCCTATGCGATGCTCGCCTGCACGCGTATCGGCGCAATTCACTCGATTGTTTTCGGCGGATTTTCGCCCGATGCGCTGGCGGGCCGAATCAGCGACTGCGAATCAACCTTCGTCATTACCGCCGATGAAGGCCTTCGCGGCGGCAAGAAAGTTCCGCTCAAGCACAATGCCGATCTTGCCATCAAGATCGCCGAACGCGATGGCGTTATCGTTAAGAACGTGCTGGTTGTTCAGCGCACCGCCGGCAAGATCGAATGGTTCGATGCGCGGGATATCTGGTACCATGAGGCTGTTGCCGCGGCGAAACCGGATTGCCCGCCTGCGAAGATGAAGGCCGAAGATCCGCTGTTCATCCTGTACACATCAGGCTCGACCGGTAAACCGAAAGGCGTGCTGCACACCACCGCCGGCTATCTGGTCTATGCCTCGATGACCCATGAATATGTCTTCGATTACCACGAAGGCGACATCTACTGGTGCACGGCCGATGTCGGCTGGGTGACCGGGCATTCCTACATTGTCTACGGGCCGCTCGCCAATGGCGCGACCACACTGATGTTTGAAGGTGTGCCGAACTATCCCTCGCCGAGCCGGTTCTGGGATGTGGTCGACAAGCATCAGGTCAACATCTTCTATACCGCGCCAACGGCTATTCGCGCGCTGATGGGGGCCGGAGACGCGCATGTCAAAAAGACCTCGCGCAAATCGCTGAGAACGCTGGGTTCTGTCGGCGAGCCGATCAACCCCGAAGCCTGGGAATGGTACTACAACGTCGTCGGCGACAAGAAATGCCCGATTGTCGATACCTGGTGGCAGACCGAAACCGGCGGCATCATGATCACGCCGCTGCCGGGCGCCACCGCTCTCAAACCCGGATCGGCAACGCGGCCGTTCTTCGGCGTGGAGCCTCAACTGGTTGACAGCGATGGCGATGTGCTGGAAGGCACGGCAGAAGGCAATCTGTGCATCACGGATTCCTGGCCAGGTCAGATGCGCTCGGTCTATGGAGATCATGACCGATTCATCCAGACCTACTTCTCGACCTACAAGGGCAAATACTTCACCGGCGACGGCTGCCGCCGCGATGAAGACGGCTATTACTGGATCACCGGGCGCGTCGATGACGTGATCAATGTGTCGGGCCACCGCATGGGCACGGCGGAAGTGGAAAGTGCGCTGGTGTCGCATGATTCCGTCTCGGAAGCCGCGGTGGTCGGTTATCCGCACGACGTCAAGGGACAGGGCATCTACTGCTACATCACCCTGATGGAAGGCCAGGAAGGCGGCGATGATCTCAGGAAGGCTCTGGTGAACCATGTTCGCCATGAAATCGGCCCGATCGCCTCGCCCGACAAGATCCAGTTCTCGCCAGGTCTTCCCAAAACCCGCTCAGGCAAGATCATGCGCCGGATCCTGCGCAAGATCGCCGAAGACGAATTTGGCGCGCTGGGCGACACCTCGACACTGGCCGATCCCGGCGTTGTCGATGATCTGATCGCCAACCGTCAAAACAAGAAGGGCTGACCTGTCACCCGGAATACCGGGCGACAGATTTGCCGTAAACTCAACATGGAGCCCGCCCGATCAATTCAGGCGGGCTTTTTCATGAAGGGCGGATGAAGCACGGGGGCTGCAAGGATTCAGCTGATGTGGTGCAAGACCGGATCATCCCATTCGGGAAAAGGCAAACGCCACGATGAAAGCCACCATGATACTGAGCGCCATCGCCATCTCCGCGCCGCAGGACGGGCCGATGATTGTCAAATCCGCGCAGTTCGCGATCAAATCACCGGCGTCCACCGCCTGTCCGGCGCCTGAAAAATCAACCGCCTGGAGCTTCACCAGCATACCCGGAACGGTGTCTTACATGGTCGTGCGCAAGGGCGGCAGCGTGAGCGGCCGCTTCAAGGCCAGGCCGTCAAAGCCGCCTCGGTGCGATGGCCACGATCAAGCGCTGCTTCGAGGTGAAGTTCGCCATCAATGCCGGGTCCGGCGGCATCGTTTCCAACTGGGCGCCGCTGAAGGCGAGTTGCAAAATCCAGCTGGGCGGCTGGTCCCTGAATGCCACTTGCCCCTTGCAATCAGTCAGATCCCGATACAGACTGGGTTGTCTTTAACAAGTGAAAGGAGGTGATCCGATGTCGAGTGATTCCCATAAGCCGGTTCGTACGATTCGGATTGCCGGACTTCGGAGCAGCCTCTGAAGAGCCGGTGATACTGGCAAGTCCCGATCCTTCGCGAAGCGATCGGGCAGGCGTCCAACCGGCGCTGGAATTCACGAAGGCCATCCCAAAGGGTGGCCTTTTTGATTGGCGCCCCAATGCCGCGGTCTGTGCACGATAACGGCGCGGGCCGGATGGCACCGGCACATGGCTGCAATCGGTGCGATCTGAAATCAACCGGCTGCAGGGCAAGAATATCGCCAGGCCGAACCTCGCTGATATCGGCGGGCACGGTCGCAATAGCCTGTGCCATCGCAAATGGCAGAAGACTGGCGGATGCCCCCCAGCCGAGGCGTTCAAGCAAAGGGCGCCCGAATTCATCGGTACGGGACCAGGATACCGCAAGGTACTCGATACGGCCCTGTCTGCAGGTATAGCCGAAATCAGCGACGCCTTTCAAAGCCTTCCCCCGTGTCCGGCTCAAGACCAGCTTTCTTGCGGATTGCCGGCCATGCGATCTGCATTAAGGTTATGGCACAGGCATACGGATTTACGGGAAGCCCGAAATACAGTGCAGAGCCCAATCTGCCCACCGTCACAGGCTTGCCCGGGCGCATCGCAACCATCAGCACTTCGAGTTCAGCCGTCTCGCGCTGCAGCACGTCAAGCATGTGGCTTTCCTCGCCGGGAAGGCGGATATGCCTGCCGTGTGGAGGCTTTTCGCGGAAGGTGATCTTGTCGCCCTGCCGTTCACACTATTCCTGCATGATAACGCAGTCCGCTCCATTGTGGATCAGTGCTCCTGTCATGATCCGTATGGCCGAACCGGGGGCAAGCCGCGGCACCTCTGCAGCGCCGGCAACAAGCTGTCCGGAGACCGGCAGGGTCCAGGGTCCGGCCTCGGTCAATTCTTGCCGGTTGAGCGCGTAGCCATCCATGGTCGAATTGGCGAAATACGGCAGGTCGAGAACGCTCAGGACGGGTCGCGCACAAATCCGGCCGACAGCATCATTCAAATTCACTGCCTCGATGCCTGCAACCGTCCGGGCCGCCGCTATCGCCTTCTTCGAAGCGATATCGACGCAAACAACCCGTCCCCGCTTTACGGATGGACATTGAGAAATGGGTGGGCTTCGCGTTTCGGCATTGATGGCCATGACGATCTCTTGAAACGAAGCGGCCCGCCGCG
>TARA_R110002050_G_scaffold288882_1_pt1 | contig 48139 bp, 62 predicted proteins | sample TARA_R110002050 | Tara Oceans TARA_R110002050 (sample SAMEA4396988) | marine metagenome | biome: Polar Biome; feature: [DCM] deep chlorophyll maximum layer (ENVO:01000326); material: water (ENVO:00002006), including particulate matter (ENVO:01000060) such as... | depth 25 m
GCCGACGGAATCTTCGGTGAAGGTACCGGCGGTGATCAGGCCCTGTTTGGTGCCTTCGATGGTGAGATAAGCGGGTGTTGGCATGGTGCTCTCCTTGCTTGAGATTAGGTGCCGGTGATGTCCGGCTGCCCAATAACAAACAAGAGCTGTGCCAACCGCATAAAACCAATACAAATCAAATAGTTAAATAACAACCAACGTCAGCTAAAAGGGCTTTTGTGACAGCCATCACAGAAGATTGCGCAGAAAGCTGCGCACCGTTGTGCAGGTTATTGCGCACCGGCCTGAGGGCCTTGGTTGCTGAGGGCTGGGGCGTAATGGGCAGCGGGGATTGGCGTGCGGGTTGCGCAAGTTCTTGCCAGCGCCACGCATCGCTTAACGCTGCGCCGCGACCAGAGCACAGAGCTCGGCGACACCTTCGACTACCTGTGTTGTGGGCCGGACCAGGTGACCGCCAGGCAGCACATAAAGGTGGTTATCAGCGACAGCCTTGAGCTCAGGGAAGCGGCGCCACTCATCCAACCAAGACTTAGCCACTGCGGACTGCCTCGCCAACACGATGATCACATCCGGATTCGCTGCCAACACCCCTTCCCGGCCAACCTGCGGCGCTAGCCCCGGCAGGTCAGCAAATACGTTCTGACCGCCGCAATAGTGCAACGCATCCGACAACAACTGCTCGCCAGCGACGGTGTAAATGGGATTATTCCAGAGCTGGATAAACACCCGTGGCGTGGGTAAATCAGCCGATGGCTTTAGCGCCTGCAGCTGCTGGCGGTAGTCTTGCAGCAGCTCGCGGGTACGCTCGGGCTTGCCGAGCAACTGCCCCACCGATTGCGTGACACTGGCAATCTCGTCCAGGCTTTGCGGATCAAATTGCGCTACCTGAATACCCCAGCCACGCAGGCTTTGCAGTAGCTCGGGGGGATTACCAGAGGTCCAGGCTAAAACCAGATCAGGTTGCTGCGCGACTATGCTTTCAGCAGACAGAGCTTGATAGGCACCAACGCGCGGTACCTGCGCCAGCTCGGGCGCCAACTTGCCATCATCGAGCACACCGACCAGTTGATCACCCGCGCCCAGCAGCAAAGTCATATCGGTAAGAAAAGGAGCAAGGCTGACGACGCGTTGCGGCGCTGCCTGCGCACCGATACTGAGCAGACAGGCCAGCAGCGTCACACACAGGCCGGGAACCAGCCTGAGCGCCATTTACTGGACCCAGGCCGCCGGCGGACGATAAAGCAGCATGGCGCCGAGACTGACAACCACCAATAGCAGCAGCGGGATCAGCTCACCCGTGCAGAAGAAGTGAAAGACGCCAATAAAACCGGGCAGTTCTGCCGCCAACAGACCCAACATCTGTTCACGATGCAGCACCGACCAGGCCGCTTGCGCGCCCTCGTCATTGCCCAGGCCTTCCGCCTGAATCAGCGCTCGCTTGTAGCGCCGGAAGCGCCACAGGGTAAGAAACAGACTAGCCATGGCCAAGGTAAACAACGGGATTGCGGCAGACTCGTACACCCCGTTCCAATCGCCCATCAACCAGATGATGACCAAGGGGATCAGCAGCGCACTCGCCGACTGCATGCGCCAAACCGTACGCAAGGTGCGCCACTGCGGCTTCGCATCAAACATCATCGGGCTCCGCTTCGGCCTGATGCAACTGGCCGAGCATGTGCCCGAGCTTGCCGGCCTTGGTCGCCAGGTACTTGGTGTTGTGTGGGTTTCTACCAAACTGCAACGGCAGCCGCTCCGCTACTTCGACACCAAACCCCTGCATAGCCTTGACCTTGCGCGGGTTGTTAGTCAGCAGTTTGAGACTATTGATGCCAAGATGCGCCAGCATGGGCTTGCAGATGCCGTAATCGCGCTGATCCGCGCCAAAGCCCAACAGCTCGTTGGCTTCAACGGTATCAGCACCGCCGTCTTGCAAGTGATAAGCACGGATTTTGTTCATCAAGCCAATGCCACGGCCTTCCTGGCGCAGGTACAGGAGCGCGCCACGGCCTTCTTTGGCAATGGCGGCAAGTGCCGCTTCCAGTTGAAAGCCGCAATCGCAGCGCAGGCTGAACAGCGCATCGCCGGTCAGGCACTCGGAGTGCAAACGGCCTAGCACCGGCTCACCATCGGCCACGTTACCCATGGTCAGGACGACATGCTCCTTGCCGGTCTCCTCTTCGAGAAATCCATGCATGGTGAATGTGCCCCACTGGGTGGGTAGCTGGGATGACGCAATAAAGGTGACGGTCACACCGGTCTCCTGTGCAGCTGCTGCATAAAGGGGCAGCTATATTAGCAGGAGAACGCCCCTCCGGCGATCTTCAAGACGCGTGAATCAGCCCGATGAATAACGCAGGCCCAGGTAAAGCCCGCAGAAAACCTTAATACTTGCGCTCAAGCACCAGAGTACTGCCCTGATCGTCCATACGCACGCGGTTCAGCCAGCTCATGCCAAGCAACACATCCGTTGGAAAGCGGCCTTCGAGCACCAGGCCATCGATGCCGTTCAGCTCGATATCGCCTACTTTGACGCGATCCAGACGCACGCGATACGCCTTGACGTTCGCACTGGCAGTGCTGGCCCGCACTTCAGTCCCTGTCACCAGAAAGTCGATACCCAAACGGCGCGCCTGAATGGCATTCATGGCCACGCTGGTGGCCCCGGTATCGACCATAAACTGCACGTTTTGACCGTTGATTGAGCCATTCGCAATGAAGTGCCCGCCCTCACCGCGCGCAATACTCACGCGCTGCGTTTCACGCTCGGCAAAACCCTGCGTGTACTCGCGCTGCAGCCCATACTGACGCCGCTGGCCATTGATGCTGATGGTCGCGCTCTTGCTGTCGGCAGAGATCAATGTCACCCCGTCAGGCCCCGGCTTGCCGACGCGCAGCATGTGCCGCTGGCCATCGACATTGACTACCGCGGCATTCGCAAACAGCCCCACCACTCGCACTTCAGGCTCGGCCCAGGCAGAGCCCACAACAACGGCCGACAGCAACACCGCGGGCAGCAGGCGCTTGGCACCCTTGAGAAGAGTCGTGGCAGCACTCGGCATGCGTGTATCCTTTTCAGCGGCCGCCTGCCTGCAGATGCAGCAGCCTCGATTAGTGTCTTGCCTAGACCATAGCCAATAGGTATTCGCCAAGCAACAGCACGGCTAATGCCATGATGCCGGCAATGATGTCATCGAGCATGATGCCAAGGCCGCCGCTAACGTGGTGATCAATCCAGCCGATCGGCCAGGGCTTCCAGATATCGAAGAGACGAAACAGCAAAAAACCCGCTATCAGCCAGAGCCAGCCAACCGGCGCCAGCCAAAGCGCAATCCAGACACCGACAAACTCGTCCCAGACAATACCGCCATGATCGTGTACGCCAAGGTCAGCAGCAGTGCGGTGACATAACCAGATACCCACTAGCGTGCTCAGTAGCAGCACCAGCGCATAACCGCCCGGCGGCAGTTGCTGCCAGATAAGCACAAAGGGCATTGCGGCGAGAGTACCCCAAGTGCCCGGTGCCTTGGGCATGGCACCGCTGCCAAAGCCAAAAGCCAGAAAATGAATGGGGTTACGCCATACTGAAGCGGGCGCGCGTTCATATGAGTCAGTCATTAGCACTCCTGAAATGTTGATAACCACGCTCGCCAGCGACCGGCACATAGCCCTTGCCGACATCCAGCAACACACCACTGCCGGCATGCACGCTGCCGATCACGCTAACCGCATGCCCCGCCGCTCGCCACTGCGCAATACGCACTTTCTCCCTGGCCGGGAGCGTAAACAGCAGAACGTAATCATCGCCGCCGCGCAGCATCCAGTCCAACTGCTGCCGTGGCGCCCAAGCCGATAGCGCTTCACTGCCGGGCAGTTGCGCCGCATTGATATGCAGCGCAACGCCACTAGACTCAGCGATGTGCTCGGCATCAGCTAACAGGCCGTCTGAAATGTCCAGACCTGCGCTGGCAACCCCGCGCAATTGCTGACCCAGCAACAGCTGCGGCTGCGGTCGCCAGAAACGCTGCTGCAGATAATCCTGACCGGCGATTGCTAGCCCGGCCGGCAACGACTCACCTTGTACTACGGCCAAGCCTGCTGCGCCGTCGCCCAGCGGACCACCGACACAGAGTAGATCGCCGCCGCGCGCGCCAGAGCGCGTCAGCGCCTGACCCGCAGGTACCTGACCGAGCACTGTGACGCCAATATTCAGCGGGCCGCGGGCGGTGTCACCACCAATCAAATTGATAGCGAAATCACGCGCTGCCGCAGCCAGGCCAAGCGAGAACGCCTGCAGCCAGGGCTCATCAACCGTAGGCAGGCTCAAGGCAAGCGTAAAGGCAAGGGGAGTCGCCGTCATAGCGGCAAGATCACTGACCGCAACGGCTAGCGCGCGGTAGCCAAGTTCAGCGGGAGGGTAACGCTCGGGAAAGTGGACACCCGCCAACAGGGAGTCGGTGGACACCACCAATTGCTGACCGGCAGCCAGTTGCAGCAGCGCGGCATCATCACCGATACCCAGCGCAGTGGCGCTGGCATCGGTGGCGCGCTCAAGCTGAGCGGTGCGGAAATAGCGGCCAATCAGCGCGAACTCATCCAGTGCCATGCCCGCTCTCCCCGGCCGCTATCAATACTACTTGTTGCGTGCGGCGCTGACCTCGGCCTTACGCAGACGCGGAGCCAACTTATCGAGAATGCCGTTTACGTACTTGTGGCCATCGGTAGCGCCAAACGACTTGGCCATCTCGATCGCCTCATTGATGACAACCCGATAAGGCACATCGATTCGCTTGAGCAGCTCGTAAACACCAATGCGCAGCACGGCCAGCTCAATCGGGTCGAGCTCTTTGATATCGCGATCCAGTACGACACCCAACTCGTTGTCGATATCGCCCAGATTGCGCGGTACGCCTGTCAGCAGCTCATGGAAGTACGCACTGTCAACCTTGCTGAAGTCGTTATCGGTGCGGAACTGCGCCTCGATATCGGACAGCGCCTGATCCGCCATGTGCCAGGAGTAAAGCGCTTGCAGCGCCAAACTACGCGCCTTACGGCGAGCGGATGCCTTGGGGCGACCTGCTGCCGGTTGCTGCTCGAGGTTATCCACTCAGGCCTCCAGCTGCTTAATCACGCTGACCATCTCATAGGCTGACATGGCCGCTTCTGCGCCCTTGTTGCCCGCCTTGGTGCCGGAACGCTCGATGGCCTGCTCGATGCTGTCAACGGTCAGTACGCCGAAGGCAACCGGAATACCGTATTCCAGCGAGACCGAACCCACGCCTTTGACGCATTCGCCAGCGACGTATTCAAAGTGTGGCGTGCCACCGCGAATGACGGCGCCCAGGGTGATGATGGCGTCGTACTGCTTCAGGTCAGCGACTTTCTTCACCATCAGCGGGATTTCAAACGCGCCCGGTACACGCACGATAGTGATGTCGGACTCTTTCACGCCGTGGCGCTTGAGTGAATCTACGGCGCCCTCTACCAGGCTCTCGACGACAAAGCTGTTGAACCGGCCAACAACCAGTGCATAGCGGCCTTGGCCAGTTACAAAATCGCCTTCGATGGTACGGATAGCAGTCATGGGCACTCTCTCTCAATTAAAGAACCGGCAGCGCGCAGGGCGCTGTCGTGAATCAAAGCGTTTATTCGCAGGGCAGATATTCTACTACTTCCAGGTCGAAACCGGATATGGCATTGAACTTCATCGGTGCCGACAGCAGGCGCATTTTACGCACACCCAGATCACGCAGAATCTGTGAACCGGCACCAACTGTATTGTAGGTCGAAGGGCGGCGTGGCGCCGCTTTGCCTTCACCCAGGTTGCTGACATGCGCCAGCAATGACTCGGAATCCACCTGGTTACCCAGAAGCAAGACCACGCCGGTGCCTTCAGCCGCCACACGGCGCATGGCATCCTGCAAACTCCAGCGGCCACCCTCAGGTACCAAAAACAGATCGCGCAACGGGTCTACGTTGTGCACCCGAACCAAGGTTGGCTCTTCCGGTTGGATATCACCCAGGGTCAGCGCCATGTGCACGACATCGTCGGTGCGGTCGCGGTAGGCGACCAGACGAAACTCGCCCAGCTCGCTCTTCAACACCTTCTCATCGGCTCGCTCGACCGTGCGCTCATTCAGCAGACGGTAGTGAATCAGATCGGCGATGGTACCGATTTTCAGATCGTGCTGTTTGGCAAAGGTCTCCAGATCAGGGCGACGCGACATGCTGCCGTCGTCGTTCATGATTTCGCAGATTACCGCGGCCTCGCCAAAGCCGCCCATGCGCGCCAGATCACAGGACGCCTCGGTATGACCGGCCCGCGCCAGCACACCACCAGGCTGCGCCATCAGCGGGAAGATATGGCCGGGGCTGACGATGTCATCCGCCACCGCATTGGCCGCACCGGCGGCTTGCACCGTACGCGCGCGGTCAGCCGCAGAGATACCGGTACTGACGCCCTCGGCGGCCTCGATCGACACGGTGAACTTGGTGCCAAAACCCGAGCCGTTGCGCTGCACCATCAAGGGCAACTTGAGGCGCTCGCAGCGCTCCAGGCTCATTGGCATACAGATCAGGCCACGGCCATAACGTGCCATAAAGTTGATGTGCTCGGCCTGGCAGGCCTCGGCCGCCATGATCAGATCACCTTCGTTCTCGCGGTCTTCGTCATCCATCAGGATGACCATCTTGCCCGCGCGAATATCTTCAATCAGTTCTTCAATGCTGTTCAGTTTCATCCGGCCCTCCGAGGGCTGGTTAATCAGGATTTGAGAAAACCATTCTCGGCCAGAAAGGCCATGCTGATACCGCTGGCAGTCGGCTCTGCGGCCTTTTCGCCAAGCAGCAGACGCTCCAGGTAGCGAGCGATCAGGTCAACTTCCAGGTTGACCGGGCTACCATTCTGGTAATCGCCCATGATGGTTTCCTGCAGGGTGTGCGGCACTATATTCAGATGGAAGACGGCGCCCTCCACGGCGTTCACGGTCAGACTGGTACCGTCGACCGTAATGGAGCCTTTCTCGGCAATGTACTTGGCCAGCTCTGCCGGTGCTTCGATACGGAAGTGCCAGGAACGAGCATCTTCCTGCATGGACAACACCTTGCCAACACCATCCACGTGCCCGCTGACCAGATGACCACCCAAGCGTGTGGTTGGCGTCAGCGCCTTTTCGAGATTCACTCGGCTGCCCGGTTTGAGGCGCGACAGCGCAGTACGGCGAATAGTCTCCTGACTGACATCGGCCCAGAAGCCGTCGCCCGGTAGTTCAACGGCGGTGAGACAAACGCCATTCACGGCAATGCTGTCACCCAGCTTGACGTCGCCAAGATCCAACTTGCCGGTCTTGACGTACAAACGCACGTCGCCACCACTGGGCTGCATGCTTTGAATCTGACCAACTGCTTCGATGATGCCGGTAAACATAAACTGCCTCGTACTTGATCTGTGCTGGTCAGGCGACCAGCAGACCCAACCCGTATACGGCGATAAAGCCAAAGGCGAAGGCCAGCAACAACAGGCCAAAGCTACGCAGGTAGGTAATGAATGTGAGGCCGGGCATCTTGCTCATGGCAACGATGCCGGCAGCGGAACCAATTATAAGCAGGGAACCACCCACACCGACAGCATAGGTCAGCCCCATCCACTCGGCAGCGTTCATCTGCAGGTTTGCCTTGAGCAAGGCTGCAGTCAACGGCACGTTATCAATCAGCGCAGAAAGCATACCCATCAGGAAGTTGGCCAGCATCGCCGGCATCACGTCATACAGTGACGTCAGGCTCTGCAACGTACCGATAAACTGCAACATGCCCACCAGCAGCAATACGCCAAGGAAGAACAGCAGCGTCTCGAACTCGATAACGCGGATGTATTCCAGAATGGGGTCGTTGTCGATGTCTTCATTAAAAAAGCGCGCGATCAGGAACATCAGCGCCAGCCCGGTGAGGAAGGTCAACACCGGCGGAATCGCAAAGAACAGGCTGAGCAGAATGGTCGCGACAATGGTCAGCAGAAAGAGCGCACCAATCAGCTTGTCGACACCGCGCAACTCATGCAGTGCGTTCTTTTCAATCACCACCTCGTTATTCAGCCCCACCGACAGCAGCGCCGCCAGCAGGAGTACCGCCAGCAACGCCGGCGCGCTGAGCAGCAGCAAATTGGTGATCTCGACCTTGTCGGCCATGAAGATCATCAGCGTGGTGACGTCGCCGGTGATCATCGCCACGCCGCCGGAGTTGACCGCAAACACCACCAGGGTGGCGAAGCGCAGCATCTTGCGCAGCTCAAGATTGAGGCTCAGCACCAGCGCGACCGAGACCAGCGTGGCGGTAATGTTGTCGGCAATCGAGGAAAATACAAAACAGAACACACCGGTCAAAAACAGCAGTTTTCGCTCGGTAATCCGGCCCGGCAGGATGCGATAGATGATGTTTTCGATCAGGCCCTTCTTGTTCAGATAGGCCACGAAGGTCATGGTCGCCAGCAGGAATAGCCAGAGACTGGCAATATCCGTAATGTTCTCGTTCAGCGCGCCCTGCACTCGCCCACGCATCGCCTCATCCGGCGCGGCGATAAACAACACCATCCATGATAGCGCGCCGAACAGCAGCACCACCTTGGCCTTGTTTACATGAATGACTTCTTCTAGCACCACGCCCAAAAAGGCGACTACCGCCATCACCAGTAGCAGTATCTGTACGCTGCTTTGCATTGTTTTACACTCTCAGGAAGGGAAAATCGGGCGTGCGGTGATGCGCCAGTCCTGGCCTATGGCTCGCATATCGGAAACGGCGACATCCATCGCCTCGCTCATGCTCTCGAAAGGGAGCTGCATCAAGGGGCGCGCCTGGCTTCCCAGCAGGCGCGGCGCCATATACACAATCAGTTCATCTACCAGGCCGGCACGCCAGAAGGCGCCCGACAGCGCCGCGCCGGCCTCGACCAGCACCTCGTTGCAGCCGCGCTCGGCCAGCGTGCGCAGCACGGTGGGCAAATCCACCTTGCCCTCTTCACCGGGCAGCGCCAGCAACTCGCTGCCGATGGCCTGATAGGATTCGGCGGCCTGCTCGGCACTGGTGCTGATCACCAGTGTGGGGCCGGTCTCGCGGAAAAAACGTTGATCCAGCGGCACGCGCCGCAGGCTGTCGATCAATACCCGCAGCGGCTGACGCTGCACCGCGGCACTCGCCTCGTCAGCGGGCAGACCCAGTTCGCTGGCACGCACGGTCAGCGCCGAGTCATCCAGCAATACGCTGTCGGCGCCGCTGATCACGGCGCCGCTGCGCGCCCGCAGGCGCTGCACATCGGCCCGCGCCGCGGGGCCGGTAATCCATTTGCTTTCGCCGCTGGCCATCGCCGTGCGGCCGTCCAGACTCATGGCCAACTTGACCCGCACCCAGGGCAAGCCCTGCTGCATGCGCTTGATAAAGCCGGGATTCAGCTCCCGCGCCTGAGCCTCCAACAAGCCGCACTCTACGCGGATGCCGGCGTCTGTCAGACGCTGCAGACCTTGCCCGGCGACCAAGGGGTTAGGATCCTGCATGGCGGCAACGACGCGGCTGACGCCGGCCTTGATCAGCGCATCGGCGCAGGGCGGTGTCTTGCCGGTGTGGCTGCAGGGCTCCAGGGTGACGTAAGCGGTGGCGCCGCGCGCCTGCTCGCCAGCCTGCGCCAGGGCGTTGACTTCCGCGTGGCCTTCACCGGCTTGCACGTGCCAGCCCTCACCCACAACCTGTTCACCCTTCACCAGCACGCAGCCGACGCGCGGATTTGGTTCAGTGGTATAGAGTCCACGGGCAGCCAGCGTCAGCGCGCGGCTCATCCACTGTCGATCAGCAGGATTCCACTCAGGCATCGGTATCATCCTTTTCCCGACGCGACAGACGCTCGATCTCTTCGCGGAACTGATTCAGATCCTGGAAACGGCGATACACAGAGGCGAAGCGAATATAGGCCACTTCGTCGAGCTGCTTCAGCTCGCGCATGACCATCTCACCCACCACCATCGCCTTGACCTCACGCTCGCCAGTGGCGCGCAATCGGTGCTTAATGTGGCCGATGGCGGCCTCAATCTGCTCAACGCTAACCGGGCGTTTTTCCAACGCACGCTGGAAGCCGGCACGCAGCTTGTCTTCGTCGAAGGGCTGGCGCCGACCATCCTGTTTGATGATACGCGGCAGCACCAGTTCAGCGGTTTCGAAGGTAGTAAATCGTTCCTGGCAGGCAAGACATTCGCGACGACGACGCACCTGGTCACCCTCAGCCACGAGGCGAGAGTCGATCACCTTGGTGTCATTGGCGCCACAGAATGGACAATGCATGTAAGATTTCCCGGACGGATAACGGATAAAAGCGGCCTACATCTTACTCTTTTGTAGGCCGCGATAAAAATGTATCCGTAGGTTTCAGCCGTCAAACCCGCCGAAAAGAAGGCGAAGCAGCGGGTTTTCGCGTCAGGCAGGAGCAAACTGCTCGCGCAGACGGCGTTTGGCGACCTTGCCGTTGTCATCGCGCGGCAGGCTATCGATCAGCTCAACACGGCGTGGCACCTTGTATCCAGCCAACCGCTCACGCACATGCTGCCGTACCTGTTCTGCGCTCAGCAACCCTGCGGGTGCAGCCACTACCGCCATTAGCGATTCGCCGTACTCCGCATCGGGGATACCCACTACCGCGCAATCAATCACCCCAGGCAGAGTAATGAGTACATGTTCGATCTCGGCCGGATAGATATTGACGCCGCCGGATATCACCATGTCTGACTGACGATCGCAGACGTAGAGATAACCTTCTTCATCCAGATAACCAATATCACCCACGGTTGCGAGGTCATCCAGGCCCGCCTTTTGCCGCGCGGTATCGTTATTGAGATAGGTGAAGTCCGGCACCGCTGGCTGACGCACATAAATCACGCCTGGCTCGCCCTGCGGGCAGTCGTCACCCTGCTCATCCACGATGCGAATACGCGTCTCACCAATCGGCAAGCCCACACTGCCGGGCTTGCGCCGTGCAGAGACTGGGTCCTGGATAGTGATCATGCCGGTTTCGCTAGAGGCGTAGGTTTCATAAATCACCGGACCCCACCAGTCGAGCATCGCCAGCTTCACGTCCGGGGCGCAGGGCGCGCCGGTAGAGGCGACAAAGCGAACCGACGATAGATCGTATTTTGCCCTCGTCTCGGCCGGCAGGCGCAGCAAGCGCACATACATAATGGGCACCAGAAATACCGTGTCGATCCGGTACCGCTCAATCAGCGCCAGCGTCTGCTCGGCATCAAAACGCGGCATAACCACCATGAGTTCGGCCTGCAGAATCGACTGCTGCGCAAAAGAGCTGGGCGCGCTGTGATACAGCGGCGCCGACACCAGCGTACGCACGCCTGGCTCGATACCCCAGGCCGCCCGCGAGAGCCCCCGCATGGCAGCAGCCATGGCTTCACGTTCTTCCGGTGCCGGAGCCAGGCGCTTGACGCCTTTGGGTCGACCAGTAGTACCTGAGGTGTAGGCCATGTGGGTGCGCGGCGTGCGCGGCTCACCGGCATAAGCAGACTGTTCAGCCAGCCAGGCCTCATAAGGTAGGTATCCGGCGGCAAGACCACCCTCGACGCCATTGACCAGCACTGTCACTCCATCAGGGATGGCGCCTGCCAGGTCATCGAGCAGATCAGCCTCGACCAGAAATACCTTGGCCGCCGAGTCCTGCAACAGAAAGGCCACCTCATCCGCCTTGAAGTGCCAGTTGATCGGACAGTAAAAACAGCCCGCCGTCTGGCAGCTCTGAATCGCATCAATAAACGCCGGGCCGTTACGCAACATGACGGCGATCACATCGCCGTCTTCCACGCCCAGCCGCGCCAGGCCGCCAGCCAGCTGCAAGGCGCGCTGGGCAACCTCATCGCCACTACGATCCAGTTCGCCGCAGATCAGACGCGCCGTCATGCCTGCTCACCATAGGGGCTGGCAATTGCCTGCATGCGTGCACGAGCGCTGGCGTATTCCTGCTCCAGCTTGCTGACTGCTTCGGCGGTGGAGGTGATGGCGCCAATACTGCCCACACCCTGACCCGCGCCCCAGATATCGCGCCATGCCTTGGTTTTACTGCTGCCGCCAGAGCCAAACTTCATGGTGCTCTTGTCGCCCTCAGGCAGGTTGTTTGGATCCATCCCCGCCTTCTGGATACTGGGCTTCAGGTAATTGCCGTGCACACCGGTAAACAGATTGCTGTAGACGATGTCATCGGCACTGGTATCAACCAGCATCTGCTTGTATGCCTGATCGGCATTGGCTTCATGGGTGGCAATAAAGCGCGTGCCCATATAGGCCAGATCAGCGCCCATGGCCTGGGCCGCGAGAATTTGCTCACCCTTGGAAATCGAGCCGGAAAGAATGATAGGGCCGTCATAGAATTCGCGAATTTCCGATACCAGCGCGAAGGGACTCAACTGCCCGGCGTGGCCACCCGCGCCAGCGCAGACCAGAATCAGGCCATCTACACCGGCCTCGATTGCCTTTTTGGCGTGTTTTACGTTGATCACATCGTGAAATACCAGCCCGCCATAACTGTGTATGGGCTCCACTACGTCGTTGGGCGCACGCAGGCTGGTGATGATGATCGGCACCTTGTATTTCACGCACATTTCCACATCGTGCTGCAGCCGGTCGTTACTGCTGTGCACAATCTGGTTAACCGCAAAAGGTGCAACCACCGCCTCCGGGTTCTGCGCCTTGTACTCAGCCAGCTCACGGGTAATGCGCTCAAGCCACACATCCAGCTCTTCGGCGGGACGCGCATTCAGCGCAGGAAAAGAACCGACCACACCCGCCTTGCACTGGGCAATCACCAGGTCAGGGTTGGAAATGATAAACAGCGGCGAGCAGATGACAGGCAGTTTAAGCGAATTTTGCAGAACGCTGGGTAGACTCATTATTGTTCTCCTTGGGCTAAGCCTTATTAGATCGAGCGGCAACAGGGCCAGAGTATTCATTCGGTGCTTCGACTATAAAAGTGCAGCATTTAATCTACAATGCCTTCTTATCAGCCCAAACTGTTTACATATTGACAACAATAGATGGATATTAAAAACCTGCAGTTCCTCAGCGCCGTGGTTGAAGCCGGCAGCATGAGCGGCGCCGCCCGCCGACTGGGCACCTCGCGCTCGCATGTCAGCCGCCGACTCAAGGCGCTGGAGCAGAGTATGCAGCTGCAGCTGTTCCGCCGCACCACGCGCCGGGTCGAGCCGACACAGATTGGCTGGGCGCTCTATGAACACGCCGCGCGCATCAGTCAGGAACTGAACGCTTTGCAGGCCACGGTAGACGACCTGGGCAAGAACCTGCGCGGGCATATCCGCCTGAGCGTGCCGGTTGCGCTGGGCCAACAAGTCGTCGGGCCGCTGCTACTCGAGTTCGCCGAACTCTATCCCGAGGTCAGCCTGCAACTGACCTTTAGCAATCGCATCTTTGACCTGGTCGCGGCCGAAATTGATGTCGCCATTCGCGTCACCTCTACGCCGCCTGAGGCGCTGGTCGCACGCGATCTGGGACCGGTGGACTGGGCGCTCTGCGCCAGTCCCGCTTACCTGCAAAGCCACGGCACACCACAGCAGCCGGACGACCTGCTGACACTGGACATGGTCAGCGTCAACCTGCCGGAACAGCGGCTGCCGTTGGAGCTATTCGATGGCCGTCAGACCCGTGTGCTGAATCTGCGTCCGCGCCTGCAAACCGAGGACATGCCCTTTCTCAGGCGTGCCGCGCTCGCCGGTATCGGTTGTGCGCTGCTACCGCTATACAGCGTGCAACACGAGCTTAATAGCGGCGAGCTGGTGCGGCTGCTACCGGACTACCGAGCACGGGTCAGCGCCTGGGGCGATCAACTTTATCTGCTGACCGCGCCCAACCTTTACCCGACCCTGGCGACCCGTGCGCTGATTGAGTTTCTGCTCAGCCGTTTGCGCAACCAACTAGAGGGCTAATGGTACTGCGCAGGGCAGAAGCGGAAGGCTACAATAGCGGCGACCGAACTCTGGACCAGACCATGACTCTCGCTGCACTGAACGCCGAATTGCACAAGGTTTTACCCGACGCTCAATTACTGGCCGCTCGCCTGCCCGGGCTGGAAGAGCTTGAGCTGTGGCTGCTCGATCCTGCCAATCTGGATCGCGCCTTCGCCAGCGACGAAACTCGCCGCCTGCTGGAACACCCACCCTACTGGGGCTTTTGCTGGGGCAGCGGTTTGGCATTGGCGCGCTGGGTTCTCGACCATCCTGAACAGGTACGAGGTAAACGGGTACTCGACTTTGGCGCGGGGTCGGGCGTCGTGGCGCTGGCCTGCAAACTGGCAGGCGCCGCCAGCGTCATCGCCTGCGACCTTGATCATCCGGCACAGCTGGCCTGCGCACTGAACGCTCGCTGCAACGACATGCGCCTGGAGATAGCCGGGGACTACTTCGCGGTTAGCGGCCCGCTCGATCTGATTATTGCCGCCGACGTGCTCTACGATGCAGAAAATCGACCCTTGCTGGATCATTTTGCCCAGCGCGCAACGGCCGTCCTGATCGCCGATTCACGCGTCAGGACCCTAGACCACCCACCCTATCAGCGCCAGCAAATACTACCCGGCCGCACCTGGCCCGATCTCGGCGAGCCGGAAGAATTCCGTCAGGTCAGCCTCTACGCCGCTGGAGCGGCATTGCATGGCGCTTGATCTGGCTGCGCGTCAGCCCTATAAAGACAGCCTGAACACGGGCGCCTGAACGCCCGCCACCTCTTGCACCGGAACTGCCATGTCATCGTCTTACCTGTTTGATGTCACCACCGATACCTTCGATCGCTATGTGCTCGAAAACTCCTTCCACAAGCCGGTTCTGGTCGACTTCTGGGCCGACTGGTGCGCACCGTGCAAAGCGCTGCTGCCGGTGCTCACCAGCATCGCTGACAGCTATGCTGGCGAATTGCTGCTGGCCAAGGTCAATTGCGACCAGGAAGCGCAACTGAGCGAGCGTTTTGGTATTCGCAGCTTGCCTACCGTGGTGCTGTTCAAGGATGGCCAGCCGGTAGAAGGCTTTGCTGGCATCCAAACGGAAAGCGCGATTCGTGAGCTACTGGTCCCGCATATCGGCGCAGTGCCGGAAGCGGTTGCAGTAGAAGAGCCCGAGCCTATCGACCCGCCAGCGCAGGCAACGGCGCTACTCGAGGCAGGGGCAGCGGCGGAGGCAATCCCCTTGCTGCAACAGGCCATAGCCGACGAATCCAGCGATGCGCTGTTGCTGCTACTGGCACGCGCCCTGGCTGAAACCGGTGAACTGAAAGACGCAGAGCAAGTGCTGGGCGCCATCAGCAAGCCCGAGGCGCACAAAAAAGCCATCAACGACCTCAATACGCAGCTGGTTTTTCTCAAGCAGGCAGTCGACTTTCCCGCAGCAGAATTGCTGACTCACCGCCTGGCAAGCGACCCGCACGACAGCGAAGCAGCCTATCAATTGGCCATCCTCAGCCTGGCGCGACAGGATTACGAGAGCGCGCTGGGCGGCTTGCTGAGCTTGATGCAAAGCGACCGCAGTTACGCTGACGGCGTCGCGCAGAAAACCCTGATGCAGGTATTCGACCTGTTGGGCGCGGCTGACCCCGTGGCTATTCAGTACCGCCGCAAGCTCTACCAATTGCTCTACTGAGCCCAGCACTGGGCGGCAGCGATGCCGCTCAGGGCCTGCTTCGATCACGCGGCCCTCGCGTTTTCTTTTTCAGCACCTAAGCACCCCCAAAAGCAGTACAGCACAACTCAGCCTTTACAAAAATGAAATAAGATAACATTATGTATCTTCATTTTACCGTACAGAGAACTCATCATGCGCCGCCATCTCGCCACTCTCAGTCTTGCCCTTCCACTCAGCGTCTATGCCCTGGCTGACGGCCACAAGGAACACAGCAGCCTTGACGCCCATGAGCACGGTGTTGCCAGCTTGAACATAGCGATAGATGGCACTCAAGTGAGCCTGGAACTCGACAGCCCGGCGGCAAACCTGGTGGGCTTTGAGCACGCTGCCAGCCAGCCTGAGGACATCGCCAAAGTGGCTGCAGTGCAAGCCCAACTGCGCGACGCGTCTCAACTATTCCAGCTGCCTGCCGCCGCCGGTTGTAGCCAGACATCCGTTGACCTCGACAGCCCTCTCTTCGCCGACAACGAGCACGAGCACGAGCACGAGCACGAAGATCATGAAGAAAAGCACGAACACGAGCACGAAGAAGCCGCTCATGACCATGAAGAACACCACCACGAGCATGCCGACATTGAGGCCAGCTACAGTTTCACCTGTGCCCAGCCTGAAGCGCTGATCAGCCTGCAACTGCCGCTGTTCAAAGTGTATCCAGGTCTCCAGCGCCTCAACGTGCAAGCCATTACCCCCGCTGGTCAAATGGGTGCCGAGCTGACAGCCAATAACCCGGTTATCAACTTCGAGTGATACCCTGATTACTTTGCCGAGCCAGCCCGTGGAAACTTGCTAACGATGACCCGCCCCCTGCTAGAACTGAATAACCTGCGCTTTGCCTGGCCAAAACAGCCAGTGCTGCTGGATATCGATCACTTCGCCTTGGCGCCGGGTGAGAGACTATTCCTAAAGGGGCCGTCAGGCAGCGGCAAGACCACGCTGCTTGGTCTGCTGGGTGGCGTGCACCTGCCGCAAGAGGGTGAAGTAACCCTGCTGGGTCAGTCACTCAATGCGCTTTCGGCCCGTCAGCGCGATCGCTTTCGTGCTGAGCATAGTGGCTACATCTTCCAGATGTTCAACCTGCTGCCTTACCTCTCGGTGCAGGACAACGTCCTGCTGCCCTGCCGCTTCTCGCAGCAACGCAAGCAGCGCGCAGAGCAACGCCACGGCAGTCTGAGCGCAGCCGCTACCCACTTGTTACAGGGCCTAGGTCTGACTGACCCAGCACTGTTGAACAGGCCAGCCACGACCCTGTCCATCGGCCAACAGCAGCGAGTCGCAGCGGCACGGGCCCTGATCGGCACGCCCGAACTGGTGATCGCCGACGAGCCCACCTCGGCACTGGACGCTGACAGCCGTGAGGCCTTTATCCAATTGCTGTTTGCTGAATGCGCCGAGGCCGGCAGCAGCCTGTTATTCGTCAGCCACGACACCGCACTGGCCCCGCTATTTGATCGCAGCCTGGCCTTGCCTGAATTAAATCGCGCCGCCAGTGCGGAGGTGAACTGATGTATTTGCTTCGTCTGGCCCTGCAAAGCCTTAAAAACAGACGCGTGACTGCGCTGTTGACGGTATTGGTCATCGCCCTGAGCGTTACCCTGCTACTGACCGTGGAGCGCGTGCGCAGCGAAGCCCGCGCGAGCTTTGCCAGCACCATTAGCGGAACTGATCTGATTGTCGGCGCACGCTCCGGTTCGGTACAGCTGCTACTGTACTCGGTGTTCCGCATCGGCAACGCCACCAACAACATCCGCTGGGAAAGCTACAACAACATCAGCACCCTGCCACAGGTGAAGTGGGCCATCCCCATTTCGCTCGGTGACTCGCATCGCGGTTTTCGTGTAATGGGAACGGACCAGAGCTACTTTAGCCACTTCCGTTTTGGCCGCGACAAGCCTCTGGTTTTCAGCCAGGGCAAAGCCTTCGATGACCTGTACGACGCAGTTATTGGTGCAGATATCGCCCGCGAACTGGGCTACAAACTGGGTACCGAGATGGTGCTGGCGCATGGCGCTGGCGCGGTCAGTTTTGTAAAGCACACGGACAAACCGTTTCACGTCAGCGGTATTCTGGCCAAGACCGGCACCCCGGTTGACCGCACCATTCACGTCAGCCTGCAAGCCATCACTGCCCTGCACGTAGATTGGCAACAGGGCATGCCGGCCCGTGGCAGCGGCCATGTCAGCGCCGAGCAAGCCAGGCAACTGGACCTCACTCCCACTGCCATTACCGCGATGCTGTTGGGACTGAACCGGCGTATCGATACCTTCGCCGTGCAGCGACAGGTCAATCAGTTCAGTGGCGAACCCTTACTGGCGATCATGCCTGGCGTCGCACTGCAGGAACTATGGAGCCTGCTCAGCGTGGCCGAAAAAGCCTTGTTGCTGGTCTCTGCCTGCGTGGTGCTAACCGGACTGGTCGGCATGTTGAGCGCCATTCTTGGCAGCCTCAATGAACGCCGCCGGGAAATGGCCATACTGCGCTCCGTCGGGGCCAAGCCTTGGCATATATTCAGCTTGCTGGTGCTGGAAGCCATGGCATTGGCCGCCGCTGGGATACTGCTCGGTCTGGGCTTGCTGTATATTGGCCTTTGGATAGCGCAGCCCGTATTGGAACAAGAGTACGGCCTGTTCATGCCACTGGGCTGGCCCAGCCCGGCTGAATGTAAGCTGATGGCGGGCATACTCGGTGCCAGCCTGCTGCTGGCCTGCATTCCTGCCTGGCGCGCCTACCGGCTAGCGCTGGTGGACGGCCTTTCGATCAAGACCTGAGGATAATCACCCGCGTGCGTGCCCTGATTAACGTTTCACTGCTGGCCCTGCTGCTGGCCAGCCTACCCACTCAAGCCGCGCGCGAATTGAGCTGGGATGATTTGATCCCGCCGGGCACAGCAGACCAGTTTGGTATGCCACAGCCGATGCACGACATGTCGCAGCTGGCGGACGTACTCAGTGAAAACGCCAATGCTGGCGGCACCTCGGTAGTTGATCAACAAAAGCCCCAGGCGCCCACCGTCGCCAAGCTCGATGGTGAAGACGTCAAGTTGCCGGGCTATATCGTGCCGCTGACACTAACCGACGATAACCGGGTAACCGAGTTTTTGTTGGTCCCCTACTTTGGCGCCTGCATCCACGTACCACCCCCGCCGTCCAACCAGATTGTCTTGGTACAAAGCGATGAGGGTGTAGCCCTGGATGCCACTTACGTACCCTTCTGGATCACCGGCACTCTGCATGTCGAGCAAAGTGAGAGCGAACTAGCCAGCGCCGGCTACCGTATGAGCGCCAGCAAGATCGAGATATTTGAGTACTGATCAGGGATTGGTTTGCGCCGCCGCAGCAGCATTGCGCAGGGACTGTAACTGTCGGCGCTGCTCTGCATTTGCGGGGCGAGTCTGGGCCAGCGTTGCCTGCAAGGCCGACCAGTCAGCCTGCTGATATTGCAAATAGGCCACCTGTAACCAGTAACCCGCATCGCCGCTCTGCTGAGCCAGTTGCCGCCAGGCGCTGAGCGCCCGATTTCGATCCCGTGCAGCTTGCCACAATTGCACCAAACGCAAGCGCTGTTGCTGATCGGCGGGTAATAACGCCTGGTCGATCAAGGCCTCCAGCAAGCGCGCGGCCTGCCAAGGCGCGCCAGCCTGCGCATGCAATGCCACCATATTGTTCAGATCCGTTGCCGCCAAGCCGACCCCACCTTCGTAGGCCAGGCGTAAGGTCGCGGCGGCCTCCACTTGCTGTCCGGCCATGCTCTGCATACTGGCCAGTTGGCGCCAGCACTCAATGTCGGCCGGCGCGCGGCGCACCAGCACCTGCAACCAGGTGACCGCCTGAGCATAGCGTCGCAGCTCATAGTTCATGCCTGCCAATAGCTGATACCAAAGATCGTCCGCCGACGGGTTGGCGCGCACTATCTGCTCCGCCAACGGTATCGCCTTGCGATAATCCTTCAGCTCGCGATAAGCCTGTACCAGCAGCTGTCGCATCTCCAACGGCATGCCATGGGTGCTTTCGGCCTCCAACACAGTCACTGCCCGCTGATAGCGGCCCTGTTGTACCAGTAGTTGCGCCAGGTTACGCCGATCCTGCTGAACCGCTTTGGCATCCAATTTTCCCTGTGCCAGCGCCTGCTCCAACCACCGAATAGCAGTAGGGTAATCCTCACGCGCAATGGCCAGATAGCCCAGACGCTGCTGCACCAAGGTCTGCTCCAGAGAGCCTGCTTCGGTCGTGTCAAGCACCTCATCAAGCAGACGCGCAGCAGCACTCGGATGACCCGACTGCTGCATATCCTGCGCCTCTTCCAGCGCCATGAACACCTTGGGATCGATCTGCTGCGCCAGCGCCAAAGGCGAGACCAGCAGGCACAATAAAAGCAGTAACGAGCGCATCAGCGCCGACCTTCCGGCATGCGAAAATACAGTGTCTTGACCGCTTCGCGCGCCACCGCATGACCATTCTCGCGTCGCGGCTCAAAGCGCCAGCGTCTGACCGCACGCCGGGCCTCACGCTCAAACACCCCGGGCGGTTCAGCAGCGGTTACCCGCAAGTTATCCACCCTGCCCTCCGGCGTGATGGTGAAACGCAAGGTTACTTCACCTTCAATACCCGCGCGCAGGGCTCGCTGCGGATAGTCGGGCTTAATATTAACCTTGGGCTCGGCTTCCTCTACTGCTCCCGGCGGAGACGCCGCCACGACTGCCTCAGCGGATGCCGTTGGCGAAGCGGTATGGGTACTCGCGCTGGCGGCGGCAGGTGCGGGTTGCAGGTTGCTCTGCGGTGGCGCGGCGCTCAGCTGCATTGTGCTCTGCAACTGAGGCACTGCAATCTGCAGCTGCAGTTGCGGCGGGGGCTGCGCTACAGGCGCAGCAAGCTGTGGCGGTTTTAGCGGTGCGGGTGGCGTTGGCCGTTCCGGACGCTGCAGTCTCTGCGGCGATGCGTCTTCGTTCGGGCTCTCGCTGATACTGCGCACGACGCCAACCCGCACCAGCTCTTCGGGCCGCTCAGTCTCACGCTCTGGTGGCGTGATCAACACCACCATCAGCGTGAACAGGGCCAGCGCAACCAGTAGGGCGCCCATAAAGCTGAGCAGCAATCGCATCAGCGTTGTTCTGCCGTAGCAGCCAATGCTACATCTTCAACCCCGGCCAGGCGGGCCTGGTCCATCACCCTGATCACCAGCCCGCTGCGCGCATCCTTGTCTGCCTGCACAACCACGGTGCTGTCCGGTTGATCAACCCGCATGCGCTCCACCGCAGCGCGAACCGCGCGGATATCCACGGGTTTGCGGTCCATCCAGATCTCGCCATCGGCACTGACCGCAATCAGAATATTGCCCTTGGGCTTCTCGCTGGCACTCGCAGCCGAGGGTCGCTCTACCGTGATACCCGACTCCTTGATGAAGGAGCTGGTAACAATGAAGAAGATCAGCATGATGAAGACGATATCCAGCATCGGCGTCAAATCGATGCCTGCCTCCTCATCCGCTGTACTGTGATGCCTGCGCATGCGCATGCGGCGCGCTCCTATTCGTGACGCAGGCGGTCAGACAACCGCTGCAAAGCCCGGCGTGACTGTTGATCGAGTCGCGCCAAACAAAATAAACCACTGATAGCGATGACCATGCCGGCCATGGTCGGCACGGTTGAACGCGAGACACCGGCCGCCATGGCCCGGGGATTACCGTTACCGCTGAGCGCCATGACGTCAAATACCTGAATCATGCCGCTAACGGTACCGAGCAAACCGAGCAAGGGACAGAGTGCGATCAGTACCCGCACCATCGGCAGGTACTGAGTCAATCGCTGCTGCGCCTGCGACAACCAGGCACTGCGGATATGCCGCGCAGCCAAACTGCGGCGCTCCCCTCGCCCCAGCCAGGCCTGTTGATAGTCCTTGGCCTGGCGTGGAAACACTCGTCCAAGAAACCACAGCCGCTCCAGCATCAGGGTCCACAGCACAATGGTGACCAGCAGAATGCCCCACAGCACCCAACCGCCGCTGTCGAGAAAGTCCTGCAGTTGCCATACGGCTTCAATCACGCGGCGCGTCTCCGCCACCCAGGTGCAGCGCAATCAGCCCGGCGCTTTGCTGCTCGAGTAACTGAATCAGCGCTTTGCTCCGGGCAGCAACCAAACTATGCATAAACAGCAGCGGAATCGCCGCGATCAAACCCAACACTGTGGTCACCAGCGCCTGGGAAATACCGCCCGCCATCAGCTTGGGATCGCCGGTGCCGAACAGCGTAATCGCCTGAAAGGTGGCGATCATGCCAGTGACCGTGCCCAATAGACCCAGTAGCGGCGCAACCGCCGCGAGCAGTTTGATCAGCCCTTGCCAACGCTCCAGTGCCGGCGTTTCCTTGAGAATCGCCTCATCCAGTTTGAGCTCCAGCGTATCCAGCTCTTCCAGGCGAGGCTGGCTGCCAATCACACTGAGTACCCGACCCAGCGGATTGTCTGTCTGCAGCTTATCCAGGTCAGCAGCTTGCCGATCTACCCGACGCTGAACACCTTGCAACCAGATCAAGCGAGCCAGCGCCAGCAGAATGCCAAACGCACCCAGAGCAATAATCACATAACCCACGATTCCGCCTTGCATTACTCGCTCAAGCAATTTGGGCGTGCGCTGCAATTGCTCAATCACATTACCGCGCGCAGGATCGACCCAGAGATCAGCCATGCCCTCTCTGGGCGCGACGAAGTCGGCGATGAGCCCCGTGCCGGCGGGTTGGCGCGCTGCTGCCAGCAGTTGCTGACTGTCCGGCTGATAGCTCAGATACTGCTGTTCGCTCAACGCGACGAAGGGACCAACACTGACCACAGGTTGCAGCGTCGTTTCGCCATGACGATCCACAACGGGGGCGTCATAGCGGCTGACTTCGCCGCTAGCCGTCATATCCTGCTGTAGCCGATACCAAAACTGCTCCAGCTGTTCTACCCGCGGAATCTCCTGACTTTGCGCCAGCGCATCGAGCTCCTGCAAACGCTCGGGGAAACGGCTGTTCAGCAACGAGTCCTGCCACTGACTGCGGGTATCACCTGCACTTTGGCGTACCACACCAAACAACTCACCCAGATCGCCACTGCGCTCAGTCAGTGCTGCCTTGGCCGCTGCGAGCGCTTCGCTCTGCTGCTGAAACTGGGCATCCAAAGCATCGGCGGCGGATTGCAACTCATCACGCTGCCCCACCTTGGTAGCCATGCGCTGTTGCTGCTGATCCTTTTCGCGCAAGAATGCCTGCTCGCGCGCGTGCATTTGCGCCTCTTCAGCGCTACGGGTGTCGCGAATACTGCGCAGCAGATCCTGCTTGTTGGGCGCTTGCGCCTGAGCCTGACTCAAGGGCAGCAAGACCAATAACAGACACCCCATCCACAATGATTTCATGGTGTCTGCTCCTGAGTCACCGCTGGCAAGGGTAAGCGCAGCATAACCGGCACCTGCTCAGTACGTGCGATCGCCATACCCTGCTCCAGTGTGCGGCGATAACCATTCGGCAGGGGTTGCCAGCGCTGTGTCGCGGTATCCCAATAGCCCTGCTCCTGCGCGTCCAGCGTTTGATAAAACAACATCAAACGGCCCAGCCGGAGAAACTCGACCACCCGGCTGTCGTCAGCCTGCACCAGTTCACCACGCCAGGCTTCCAGCGTGCGTCCGTAGTCACTTTCGATCTGATAGGCCTCCAGCACTCGCCGGTACAGTTCGGCAACACTCACGTCAGGATCCACCAATAAATCCTGCAGTCGTGCTACGCGCTGTTGGCGCTCATCAAGCAAAAAGGGCATATCGACCGCAACAAACTGCTCCAGCGTATTCACCATGCGGCTAATCAGGGGACGCATCTCCGCCTGGGTGTGTTCGATACTCCCCAGCTGCGCATGCAAACTACTCAGCTCTTGCTGCTGCTGCGCGACGACCTTTGCCATCCGGCTGTTGTACTCGGCCAACTGACTGATCTGCTGATTGGCCTGACGGTAGTTTTCCAGGGCGTTGCGCGCAGCGTCGTCTAGCTGATCGATACGGCGCTGCGACGCTACGGCAGTGCTAGTCAATTCGCTGCTTTGCTGCTGCGCCTGCTGCACGGCTTGCTGCGCCTGTACCGCCAGCGGCAGACACAGCAATGCGGTTAGCCAAACTGCCCTCATTCACCTTCTCCCCGAGAAGTGTTGGCCGTCAGCGGCCACCAAAAGAGCAACATTGTCAGCGTTGCATCAAGAGACTTCAACCGCGCTGTTAACGGCCTGGCTGACCAAGACGCACGCTCTCTTGCTCTAGGTCAATATTTGCGAGCAAAGCCAGGCGTACAGTTGCCCCTGTTCACTAATCAAGGAGTTACATCATGTCACGCTTCGCCACCAAACTGACCGCCAGCCTTCTGCTCGCTCCTGCGCTGCTGGCAGCTTCCGTTACAGCCCAAGCGCACCAGGCAGGCGACATCCTCGTACGCGCTGGCGCTATCACCGTTGATCCACATGAGGACAGCTCCGGCATCAAGACCTCAAGCGGTACCAATCTGGGCGGTAGTGCCACTCTGGATAGCGACACTCAGTTGGGTTTGAACTTCGCGTACATGGTGACCGATCACGTAGGTGTGGAACTGCTCGCTGCAACCCCTTTCAGCCATGATGTGGGCATCAAAGGTTCACCCGCTGGCGCCGATAGCTTGAACGGCAAACTGGGCACATTGAAGCACTTGCCACCCACCCTGAGCGCGGTCTGGTACCCCATGCAAAGCACCGCCGCTTTCCAACCTTACGTTGGCGCGGGCATCAACTTCACCTGGTTCTTTGATGAGGACGTCAGCAGCTCAGCCGAAGCCAAGGGCTTCGACGGTTTGAGTATGGATAATTCCTGGGGCCTGGCAGCACAAGTGGGTGCCGACTACATGATTACCGATAAGCTGATGCTCAATGCCCAGATGCGCTACATCGATATCGAGACCACCGGCTACACCAATCTTAATGGCGTTGGTCGTCTGAAGGTTGATGTTGATGTCGACCCACTGGTCTACATGGTTGGCTTGGGCTACAAGTTCTAATCAGCCGACTACCGGCGAGCGCGGATATTCAAGCCGCAGGGGGTTGCAGAATATCGTCCAACCCCGCTCGCCAGGCTCTTGGCTTGATGCCAAAAGCAAACAATAAACGCCGCCCGTTCAGAGCGGCGTTTTGCGGTTCAAACTGCGCGGCCGGCTGGTCTGCGTAGTTTACCGGCTCAATGATTGGGTCTTCGGCCAGACGCTCAAGGCTTAGTAACTCCTGGCCCAGGCTCTTCGCCAGACTGATCCAGCTCGACGCCTCAACACTCGCGTAGTGATAAACCCCATACAACTCTGCGTCACAATCCATCTGCTTGATTACCGCCAACAATACCCGCGCGGCATCGGCCAAGGGTGTTGGGTTACCGCGCCACTCTTCTGCCAGGGCAACACGCTGGCTTGCCTGCAACTGGTTTACCAGTCTCATCAACAAGCCGTCCGGCGACTGATCCAGCAGCCAACTAAAACGCAGTAACAGATGCCGCTTACAGCGCCGCACCAGCAACTGGTCGAGAGCGGCCTGCACTGCGCCTTGGGCACCAACAGGGGTCAGCTCGTCTTTTTCGGTGTAGGGGGTATTCTTTTCGCCACTGAAGACGCGGGTATTGGACAGCATGCACAGCAGCATATCCCGCTGCGCGCAGGACTCGATCAAGCGCTCGCTGAACTGCCGCTGCGCGGCCATTTGCTCGGCATCGGCCGTCACTAACTGAAACTGCTGATGATAATGCGCGAGGTTGATAACCGCATCCGGTGCCAGCTCGTCGAGCCAGCCATCAATCGCGTCTGGCCGCCATGCATCAGACGGAGTGCCTGGCAGCAGAAACTCAATGTCCTCTGCTGCGGCCTGAGTCACTAATGACTGACCCAGTAACGATTCGTGCCCCAGCAGCAAAACCCGCTTGCGCATGCTTTATTAACCCTTGTAACCCGTTATCCAGTGTGACCTGTATTGTGCAGTGTCCGCAGCCGCACGTCACCTGCCAGTCTCGTTGGGCTCAGGTATAGGTGATCAGCTCACGTCGCTCGGGGGCATCCAGATGCGGAACACTGTTGAAACTACTCAGGCGCATTGAGCGTTGATTGAACACGCAATGAATCAGTCCGGTATTGCGCGTCTGCAAGTTCAACTCGATCATGGTTTTGCTCGGCGCCTCCAGCAGCTGGCGTACCAGCATGGCTATGGCGCCACCCGAGCTGACCGCGAGGACACGCTGACCTTTGTAATTGCCCATGATGTGCTCACGCGCATGCAAAATACGCTGTTCAAACTGAGCCCAAGTCTCCGGCAAACTCCCCTCAAGACGACCTTCAGACCACAGCACGATGCCCTGCTTCAAGCGCTTGAAGTAATCAGCCACCACCGGTTTATCGGGCAACGCCTGGTCAGGGTGCTGCGCAAGAAAGGCGTGCAATACGGAATGGAAGTCGAACTCGTTGAGCTCCGGCAAGACCTCAAAAGACCGGCCGGCAACACCCAAGCCCTCGCAGATACCTTCCGCCGTCTCCCGATGCCGCACCATGTCGCCTGTAATGATGTGATCAAACTGCATGTCTTGGGCGCTGAAATAGTCCCCCAGGAGTCGTGCTTGCTGGTGCCCCTTTTCAGATAGCAGGTCATAGTTATCGGAGCCAAAGGAGGCCTGGCCATGGCGCACAAAATAGACTTCTGACATTGATATACCCTTCTCGCTAGCAAACCAGAGGCAACCCGCCCACGCCTGCATACCGCAATTGGGTACAGCGCTTTTCACGAGCCATAAAAAAACCCGGCAGACCGGGGACAATCATCCTAGGTCATGCCGGGTTACGGCGACAGCTACATTCAGAAAGGAATGTCGTCATCAAAGCTGTCGTAATCCGGAGCAGGCTGCTGCGGTGCTTGCTGCTGCGGCTGTGCGGCGGGTTGCTGCTGTGGTGCCGGGCGCGAAGGCTGCTGCTGACGCGGTGCAGCATTTTGCTCGCCACCAGAGGGACGGCCATCAAGCAACTGCATCTGGCCACCCATATCGACAACCACCTCAGTGGTATAGCGTTTGACGCCGTCTTTTTCCCACTCGCGGGTCTGCAAGCGGCCTTCAATATAGAGCTTGGAACCCTTGCGTGCGTACTCGCCAACCACTTCGGCAATACGTCCAAAGAACACCACTCGGTGCCACTCGGTACGCTCCTGCTGCTGACCGGTTTGCTTGTCTTTCCAGCTGTCGCTGGTGGCCAGCGTTACGTTGGCCACCGCATTGCCGTTCGGCATGTAACGAACCTCGGGATCACCACCGACATTACCGATCAAAATAACTTTATTGACGCCTCTGGCCATTCCTCTTCTCCTGATATTTCTGCGGTGATCAAACGGGCGCTACAACTCGGTCCAGCGCCTCACGATCCAGCTCTTTGCTGTCGACTTTTATGTATGCGGCGGCTTCTTCCGCCACTATGAATGCTTCTGCCACACCCGGCACGGCCAGCAAACTGTCCGACAAGGACGTATCCTGTGACTGCGCGGGAGTCAGTGCCAAGCGATAGCTGGTCACGTAAGGCGGTTCGTTCATGGTAACACCAATAACCAGCCACGACAGTGCCAAGAGCCCGCAACCGGCAAACACGCCGAGCAGGCCGAAATGGCCAAATATCCAGCCACCCATGACGCCACCCAGGGCAGCACCGGCAAACTGGCTGGTGGAATACACCCCCATCGCTGTACCCTTGCCGCCAGCCGGGGCAATTTTGCTCAGCAGTGACGGTAATGTCGCTTCCAGCAGATTAAAACCGACAAAGAAAAGCACGATAGTCGCGACCAGCCAGGGTAGCGAGTCCATGCTCAGCCAGAACATGGGCTGTACCAGCAACAGCATAGCAATCGCGCCCAGGACCACCCGTTTCATCTGCCGCTGCTTCTCGGCATAAATGATAAAAGGAACCATGGCAAAAAAGGAAATCAGCAGCGCGGCCAGGTACACCCACCAATGCTGCTCCTTGGGCAGATGAGCATGCTGCTGCAGCGCCAGCGGTACCGCAATGAAAGTCGCCATAAGGATCGCATGGAGCGAGGCAATGCCGTAATTAAGGCGCAGCAAATCGGGGTTACGCAGCGCAGGTAGAAACGCGGCACGCACGACGCCCGCCTCACGGTGGCGCAATGAGGTTTGCGGTGTGGGTACACAAAAGATGACTAGCAACATGCCGACGACCGCCAGCACGCTGGTCGAGAGAAACACCCCATGCAAGCCAGCCAGCCCGGCGATAACCGGGCCCGCCACCATAGCCACAGCAAAGGCGCTACCAATGCTCATACCGATCATCGCCATGGCTTTGGTGCGATTCTGCTCTTGAGTCAAGTCAGCCACCAGCGCCATAACAGCCGCCGCAATAGCACCAGCGCCCTGCAAAATCCGTCCGGCAATCACTTGCTGAATACTGTCTGCCTGCGCGGCGAGCAAACCACCCAGCGCAAACAGCAATAAACCAAAGAGGATGACGGGTTTACGCCCGATGCGATCCGACAGCATGCCAAAGGGAATTTGCAGAAATGCCTGGGTCAGGCCGTAACAACCAATGGCCATCCCGATCAATACCGGAGTCGCACCAGCCAGGCTTTGACCATAGGTGGCCAGTACCGGCAGCACCATGAACAGACCCAGCATGCGAAAAGCAAACACCAGCGCCAGCGATATGGCGGCGCGGCGCTCTAAAGGGCTCATGGAATCGGCCTGCTGCATGACTGCTCCCAAAAAAAGCGCGATTTTACCACGACGCGGTTGCGATGCATCGTATTTGCCCGCGTTGATTTGACATACCTTGTTACATTGGCTGCAAAATCCGGAAAGATGCAGGCTTCTTTGCCCGTAGACCGCCTGACAACGTATACTTGTCCGCTTTGCTGGCTGGGGGTAAATGGGCTGTGGATACCATCGTGATACGTGGGGCTCGCACCCACAACCTGAAGAATATCGACCTCGACTTACCGCGCGACAAACTGATCGTGATTACCGGCCTGTCCGGCTCCGGCAAGTCTTCACTCGCTTTCGACACACTCTATGCCGAGGGACAGCGCCGCTACGTAGAATCGCTATCGGCCTATGCACGCCAGTTCCTGTCGATGATGGAAAAACCCGATGTAGACCACATCGAAGGTCTCTCGCCGGCTATCTCTATCGAGCAGAAATCAACCTCGCACAACCCACGTTCTACCGTCGGCACCATTACCGAGATTTACGACTACCTGCGCCTGCTTTTTGCCCGCGTGGGCATCCCCATGTGCCCCGATCACGACCTGCCTCTGGCCGCACAAACCATCAGCCAGATGGTGGACCAGGTGCTGGCTATGCCGGAAGGCCGCAAGCTGATGTTGCTCGCGCCAGTCATGCGTGAACGCAAGGGCGAACACCTGGCGCTGATCGACGAGCTGCGCGCTCAGGGCTTTGTAAGGGCGCGCATCGATGGCCGAATCCATGAACTCGATGAAGCACCTGCGCTCGACAAGAAACGCAAACACACTATTGAAGTGGTAGTTGACCGCTTCAAGGTACGTGAAGATCTGCAGCAGCGACTGGCTGAATCCTTTGAGACCGCCATTGGCCTGGCAGATGGCATCGCCATCATTGCCCCCATGGAAGGCGAAGAAGGCGATGAAGTGACCTTCAGCGCACGCTTTGCCTGCCCTGAGTGCGGCCACTCAATCAGCGAGCTGGAACCCCGCCTGTTCTCCTTCAACAACCCCGCCGGAGCCTGCCCGGGGTGCGACGGCTTGGGCGTAAAACAGTTCTTTGATCAGAAGCGCCTGGTAAACGGCGAGCTAACCTTGGCCGAAGGCGCCATTCGCGGCTGGGATCGCCGCAATGTGTACTACTTTCAGATGCTCAGCTCGCTGGCCGAGCACTACAGCATCAATCTCGACTTGGCGTTTGACGACCTGCAAGACCACCATCGCAAACTGGTGCTTAGCGGTACTGGTAATGACAAGGTACCCTTCCGCTACCTGAACGATCGTGGCGATGTGGTGCGCCGCGAGCACCCCTTTGAAGGCATATTGCCCAATCTGGAACGTCGCTACCGCGAAACCGAGTCGCAAAGCGTGCGCGAAGAGCTGACCAAGTACCTCAGCACGCAACCCTGCCCCGACTGCCACGGCACACGCCTGCGCCGCGAGGCGCGCCACGTATTCATTGATGACCGCAACCTGCCGGGCGTCACTACCATGCCCGTAGGCGCTGCAGCTGAGTATTTTGGACAGCTGACACTGCAGGGTAACCGCGGTGAAATCGCCGAGAAAATCCTCAAGGAAATCCGCGCGCGACTGATGTTCCTGGTCAACGTGGGGCTGGATTACCTGACGCTGGATCGTAGCGCCGATACGCTCTCGGGCGGCGAGGCGCAGCGTATCCGCTTGGCCAGTCAGATTGGTGCCGGGCTGGTTGGCGTCATGTATATCCTCGACGAGCCCTCTATCGGCCTGCACCAACGCGATAACGAGCGCCTGCTCGCCACCCTGACTCACCTGCGTGAGCTAGGCAACACGGTCATCGTTGTCGAGCATGATGAAGATGCCATCCGCATGGCTGACTATGTCGTCGATATAGGTCCTGGTGCTGGCGTCCACGGTGGGGAAATCGTCGCCAAGGGCACACCAGAAGAGGTCATGAACAATCCCGATTCGCTGACCGGCAAGTATCTGTCAGGCAAGGTCAAGATCCCAATCCCCGCTCAGCGCACACCGGTCAGAAAAGACCAGTGGCTCAAGCTCAAAGGGGCGTGCGGCAACAATTTGCAGAATGTCGACCTGGCTATTCCGGTTGGCCTGCTGACGTGTGTAACGGGCGTCTCCGGTTCAGGTAAATCGACCCTGATCAACAACACCCTATTCCCCATTACAGCGACCGCACTCAATGGTGCGACCACGCTGGAAGCTGCTCCGTACAAAAGCTTTGATGGCTTGCAGCATCTGGATAAAGTGGTGGATATAGACCAGAGCCCAATCGGCCGTACCCCACGCTCCAACCCGGCGACCTACACCGGTCTGTTCACGCCGATTCGCGAGTTGTTTGCCGGCACGCAGGAAGCACGCTCGCGTGGCTACAAGGCAGGGCGCTTCTCCTTTAACGTTAAAGGTGGGCGCTGCGAGGCCTGTCAGGGCGATGGCCTGATCAAGGTAGAGATGCATTTCCTGCCGGATATCTATGTGCCCTGCGACGTATGCAAAAGCAAACGCTACAACCGGGAAACACTGGAGATCAAATACAAGGGCAAGAACATTCACGAAATCCTTGAGATGACGATCGAGGAAGCGCGTGAATTCTTTGAAGCGGTGCCTGCGCTAGCGCGCAAGCTGCAAACCCTGATCGATGTTGGCCTTACCTACATCCGTCTCGGTCAGTCAGCCACCACCCTTTCCGGCGGTGAAGCGCAAAGGGTCAAGTTGGCCCGCGAACTGTCAAAGCGCGATACCGGCAAAACCCTCTATATTCTGGACGAGCCCACTACCGGCCTGCACTTTGCCGACATCCAGCAGTTGCTCGACGTGCTGCATCGCTTGCGCGATCACGGCAACACCGTCGTCGTGATCGAACATAACCTGGATGTTATCAAGACCGCTGACTGGTTAGTCGATTTAGGCCCAGAGGGCGGTTCCGGCGGCGGACTAATCATCGCTACCGGTACCCCGGAAGAAGTCGCCGCCGAGGCGGTTTCACATACTGGTCGCTTCCTCGGCCCCCTGCTGGAACGCGACCGCTAACAGCGCAGACGGCCGGCATCATTACAGCTGAAAATGCGCTACCAGCTGCTTTTGACTGTCGGCCACTTTGTGCAAGCGCTCTCCGCTCTGGCGAGTGTATTCCGCTGTTTGTCGGTTTTCCTCAGCCATTGCCTGCAACTCATGCATATGCAAATTGACCTCTGAGGTCGTCGCAGCCTGCTGCTCCGCGGCAGTTGCGATCTGAAACGCCAACGCATGCACGCCTTGCAACGACTCATCCAATAGACTCAGCGAGCCCAGTACGGCCTGAGTTTCCTGCTCCAAGCCCTGCGCCTGGCCAGCGGCCCCCTGCATACGCTGCATTGCCTGCTGAGAAGACGTATCCAGCATCGCGATAATGCCATGAATCTCGTCAGTCGCAGTACGCGTGCGCAGCGCAAGACTGCGCACCTCGTCTGCGACGACAGCAAAACCACGGCCTTGCTCGCCAGCGCGAGCAGCCTCAATGGCAGCGTTGAGGGCAAGCAGGTTGGTTTGCTCGGCGATACCGGAGATAACCTGCAAAACAGCACCGATCTGCTCGCTGTCAGAGGCTAGGGTATGAACGTCCTGATCAGCTGAGCGCAAACTGACAAGCAGTGTGTCCTGCCGCTCTATCATGCTCTCGAGGGTCAATTGCATGGCACCAAAGGCATCCCGGGCGGCAGAGCTACCCTCTGCGCTACTGGTGGCACTGCTCGCGATCTCTTGAACGGTAGCAGCCATCTGATCCGCCGCGGTAACCACCAGCTCGACCGCTTGTTGCTGTTGATCCAGTCTTACGCTCGTCTTACCCGCAGCCTGGAGAATATCATCGCTGGCGGCAGTCACCGCCTCAGTAGACGACCTTAGTTGCCCCACAATATCGCGCCAGGCACTGGCCATCTTGTGCAGGGCAGCCATTAGCCCACCAGGGTTAACCTCCGTGGATTCGACCTGCATATCACCGGTAGATAGGCGCTGGGCCAGAGCCGCCATGGTGCCCGGCTCACCCCCAAGCGGGCGCATGACGCTGCGACTAATGAGCAGGGTAGCAATAATCACCGCGATCACGGTCGCCAGACCCAACAGCAAAACCTGGCGCATCAGGCGGCGAACAGGCGCATAAGCTTCGCTTACATCCATCTCCGCGATCAACGCCCAGCGTTGCCCATCAAAGTTGACAGGAACGAAGGCTTTCAATGAATCAGAACCATCAAGTCCGGGCTCCAGCAGCCGCCCTTGCTCGCCGCCAATCGCGCGTTGAACCGCCTCTGCTTCAATAAGCTGGCCCTGACTACCCGCTCTTGCCACCAGCCGGTCGGCAAATCTCGCAGAGTCAGAACGTAGCAGGCCATCCTCGCCTACCAGGTAGGTTTCACCCGACTCTCCCAAGCCCCGGCGCGACTGCATCACTTCATTCAAGGGAGCCAACGGCAGCTCAAGCATTATCAGCCCGTTGACCTCATCGTCCACGCCGATCGGCGCAACCATGAACTGAGTTGGCTCTCCGTTAAGCGGATTGACCCTAAGATCATCAATGAAAGCCGTACCTTTGCTAAGCCCCTCTGCCGCCAATTGCCCCTGCGGACGTTTACTCCACTCGTCAGATAGCAGGTCAGCCTGATAGTCGTCCCCCCGCATCACACTAAAAAATACTTTGCCCTCAGGGCTAATCAGCTTTAGATCGCTGTAGCCATAGGTTTCAATAAAGCTTTGGAAGGTAGGGCGATCGTAGTTAGAGGCGCTGATCAACGCCATTTGATCCAGGCCCGCGTAATTGTTGGATAGGTTGGTAGCAAGGGTTTGCAACTGGTTATGCCTGGACCGCCAATTACTCTGCAACTGTTGCTGCTTAATACTGGCCACCGCCTCAAGGCTGTTCAGGGTCTGCTCGCGCAACGCCCCGCTAGCCTGTTCGTACACGCTGAATGCAACCGCGATAACCGGCAAAAGACCAACCAGAATATAAGTAGCTGCCAGTTTAAAACGTAACGACATTGCAGAGCGCTCCGAACAAAGGGGGTGAATGTCCGGTTACTAGCAATATTCGTGCAACTTAACGCACAAATGTAAATTTATTTTTACCCTCCCATGAACAGGGAGCCTCATCGCAGGCAGGTAAACGATAACAGGCGCAGCCAAGAAATACCCGCGCCAGCACTGCGCCAGTACGCACTTAAATGGGGCAAAAGCGGGCAGGTGGAAATAAACCGACAGAGGCCTTCCCGCAACAAAATACGGGCACAAAAAAACCGGCCTATGGCCGGTCTTCTTGAATTGCTTACCGCTTACTCGTCAGCTGTTGCCAGCTCTGGACGATCAACCAGCTCAACATACGCCATGGGCGCTGCATCGCCTGCGCGGAAACCGCACTTCAGGATACGCACATAACCACCCGGACGGGTTGCATAGCGCTTACCCAGATCGTTGAACAGCTTGCCGACCGCTTCCTTGCTGCGGGTACGGTCGAAAGCCAGACGACGATTGGCAACAGTGTCTTCCTTGGCCAGGGTGATCAGCGGCTCGGCAACGCGGCGCAGTTCCTTGGCTTTTGGCAGAGTAGTTTTGATCAGTTCATTTTCGAACAGCGACACGGCCATGTTTTGAAACATGGCTTTACGGTGCGCGCTGGTCCGATTTAGGTGACGACCACTTTTACGATGACGCATCTCTCAATTCCTCGGTGTCGAGACGATCAGGCCGAAACCTTATCGTCCTTCTTCAAGCTTGCAGGCGGCCAGTTGTCCAATCGCATACCCAGAGACAGACCACGAGAGGCTAGAACGTCCTTGATTTCGGTCAAAGATTTCTTGCCCAGGTTCGGGGTCTTCAGCAGCTCTACTTCGGTACGCTGGATCAGATCGCCAATATAGTAAATATTTTCAGCCTTCAGACAGTTGGCCGAACGGACAGTCAGCTCAAGATCGTCTACCGGGCGCAGAAGGATAGGATCAATCTCATCCTCTTGCGGCTCGACTACCGGCTCCTGATCACCTTTCAAATCTACAAAGGCTGCCAGCTGCTGTTGCAGGATAGTCGCGGCACGACGGATGGCCTCTTCAGGGTCCAGAGTACCGTTGGTCTCCAGATCGATGACCAGCTTATCCAGGTTGGTGCGCTGCTCAACACGAGCGCTTTCCACTACATATGCGACGCGGCGAACCGGCGTATAAGTAGCATCAAGCTGCAGGCGGCCAATTGAACGACTTTCGTCTTCATCTGACTGACGCGCATCGGACGGCTCGTAGCCACGGCCACGAGCAACAGTCAGCTTCATGTTTAGCTCACCGTTATCGGACAACGTCGCAATCGCGTGCTCCGGGTTAACGATCTCTACATCATGATCCAACTGGATATCGGCAGCGGTCACTAAACCTGGGCCTTTCTTGGAAAGGCTCAGGGTCACGTGATCACGACCGTGCATATTGATCGCCAACCCTTTCAGGTTGAGCAGGATCTCGATGACATCTTCCTGCACGCCCTCAATGGCGCTGTACTCATGCAAAACGCCTTCGATTTCCGCCTCTACCACGGCACAGCCGGGCATGGAGGAGAGCAAAATGCGGCGTAGCGCATTGCCCAGGGTATGACCGAAACCACGCTCCAACGGCTCAAGAGTGATCTTGGCGCGCATAGGCGAAGTTTCCTGTACGTCGATGTGACGTGGTGTTAGAAACTCGGTAACCGAACTCTGCATGGGGGCACCTTTTGCTGTCTGTCGCTTACTTGGAGTAAAGCTCGACGATCAAGTTTTCGTTGATGTCAGCGTACAAATCACTCCGTGAGGGCAGGCTCTTGAACACGCCTTCTTTCTTGGCAGCGTCCACTTCAACCCACTCAGCCATGCCGCGCTGAGCAGCGAGTTCCAGAGCACCATTGATGCGCAGCTGGTTCTTAGCTTTTTCACGGACAGCGACCACATCACCGGGAACAACCAGGTAAGATGCGATGTTGACTGTTTTGCCGTTAACACTGATGGACTTGTGCGATACCAACTGGCGCGCTTCGGCGCGAGTAGTACCAAAACCCATACGATAAACGACGTTGTCTAGACGACGCTCAAGCAATTGCAGCAGGTTCTCACCGGTAGCGCCCTTAAGACGAGCAGCTTCCTTGTAGTAGTTGCTGAACTGACGCTCAAGAACACCGTACATACGACGTACTTTTTGCTTCTCGCGCAGCTGAGTGCCGTACTCCGACAGACGACCACGACGCTGGCCGTGAACGCCCGGAGGGCTTTCCAGCTTGCACTTGGAATCGAGAGCTCGCACGCCGCTCTTGAGGAACAAATCAGTGCCTTCGCGACGAGACAGCTTACACTTCGGACCAATATATCTAGCCATTATACCGTCTCCTGATTAAACGCGACGCTTCTTGGGCGGGCGGCAGCCGTTGTGTGGAATAGGGGTGACATCAGTGATGCTGCTGATCTTGTAACCACAAGAATTCAACGCACGAACAGCTGATTCACGACCTGGGCCAGGGCCCTTCACACAAACGTCGAGATTTTTCAAACCATAATCCAGGGCGGCGTTACCGGCACGCTCAGCTGCAACCTGAGCAGCAAAGGGAGTACTTTTACGCGAACCACGGAAACCAGAGCCACCTGAAGTAGCCCAGCTCAGAGCATTGCCCTGACGGTCAGTAATGGTAATGATGGTGTTATTGAAAGACGCATGGATGTGGGCAATCCCATCAACCACTGTCTTTTTTACTTTCTTACGAACACGAGCAGCAGGCTTAGCCATATCTGTATATTCCTTCGCAATTACTTACGGATCGGCTTGCGCGGACCCTTACGGGTGCGAGCGTTGGTCTTGGTGCGCTGGCCGCGGACCGGAAGGCCACGACGATGACGCAGACCGCGATAGCAGCCAAGATCCATGAGGCGCTTGACGTTCATATTGATCGTCCGGCGCAAGTCACCTTCAACAGTGCTTTTGGCAACTTCATTGCGCAGAGTATCAATCTGCTCCTCGCTCAGATCCTTGATTTTCGCATCTGGCGCAATGCCAGTTGACGCACAGATCTGCTGTGCTTTGGTCTGACCAATACCAAAAATATAGGTCAGAGAGATAACAGTATGTTTGTTATCCGGGATGTTGACGCCTGCAATACGGGCCATCCAATTTACTCCGTCTGACAGCTACCTGACTCAACCCAGAACAATAATAGGTTGCTCGAAAAAGGGTGCAGTAGGGTAGCGCTAACAAAAACAAAATTCAACCCCCCAGCCAAACTAATGGCCGGGAGGCGGTTATCCTGAGACGTAGCCTTAAATCAGAACCGGGGAATTAACCCTGGCGCTGTTTATGACGGGGCTCAGCGCTGCAAATCACGCGTACGCAACCATTGCGACGGATGATCTTGCAGTTACGGCAAAGCTTCTTAACTGATGCTGCAACTTTCATAGCCGACTCCTAAAACCTGAATACTCAGCGGATCATGCCGCTGCCGTAACCTTTCAGGTTAGATTTCTTCATTAGAGACTCGTACTGCTGAGAAACGAGGTGCGATTGTACTTGGGACATGAAGTCCATAACAACCACTACGACGATCAACAGCGATGTCCCACCCAAATAGAAGGGCACATTAGCCGATACCACCAAAAACTGCGGCAACAGGCAAACAGCGGTCATATACAGGGCACCAAACAAGGTAAGACGAGTCAGCACGCTATCAATGTAGCGAGCGGATTGCTCACCCGGACGAATACCCGGAATAAATGCACCTGACTTCTTGAGGTTCTCCGCTACATCCTTAGGATTGAACATCAATGCTGTATAGAAAAAGCAGAAGAAAATAATCCCCGCACTAAACAGAATGATATTCAGCGGCTTACCCGGCCCAATAGCCTGAGTCAGCTTTTGCAGCCATTCCATATTGTCACCCTGGGCGAACCAGGTACCCAGCGACGCTGGGAACAACAGGATACTGCTGGCAAAAATCGCTGGAATAACACCCGCCATATTGACCTTCAAGGGCAAATGACTGGTTTGTGCAGCAAAGACTTTACGTCCCTGCTGACGCTTGGCGTAATTGACCGTAATTCTGCGCTGGCCGCGTTCCACGAATACAATGAACGCGATCATGGCGATAGCCACAAGAGCCACACCAATCAACGCAAAAATGTTGATCGTGCCTAAGCGTGCACCCTCGAAGGACTGCCCGACTGCGCTAGGCAAGCCCGCGACAATACCAGCAAAGATCAACATGGAGATGCCGTTACCGACACCCCGCTCGGTGATCTGCTCGCCCAACCACATCATGAACATTGCGCCTGATACAAAGGTGGTGACAGCGATAAAGTAAAAGCTGAAACCAATATCAAATGCGACGCCCTGACTTGCCAGGCCAACCGACATACCGATGGCTTGGATAAAAGCCAGCACCAGCGTCAGATAACGCGTGTACTGACTTATCTTCCGGCGACCGGACTCCCCTTCCTTCTTCAACTGCTCCAGCGATGGGCTCACCGCCGTCATCAGCTGCATTATGATGGATGCAGAGATATACGGCATGATACCCAGAGCGAAAATACTCATCCGCTCCAGGGCACCACCAGAAAACATATTGAACAGACTAAGGATCGTCTCTTCATTCTGTTTGAACAGATCAGCCAGACGATCAGGGTTTATGCCGGGAACCGGAATATGCGCCCCGATACGGTAAACGATGATCGCGAGGAACAGAAAGCGCAGGCGCCCCCAGAGTTCACTCAAGCCACCTTGATTCATTCCAGAAAGAGCGCCTTGCTTAGCCATTTATTCCTCGATCTTGCCGCCAGCTGCTTCGATCGCTGCACGAGCACCTTTAGTGATCGCCAGACCTTTAACGTTAACCGCTTTGGTTACGTCGCCGGAGAGGACAATCTTGGCACGTACAAACTTGTTGCCGATGATGTTGGCATCTTTCAATGCCTGCAGGTCAATGACCTCAGCATCAACAGCATTCAGCTCGCTGGTACGAACTTCAGCGGTCACCATTGCCAGCTTGGAAGTAAAACCAAACTTGGGCAGACGGCGATGCAAAGGCTGCTGACCACCCTCGAAACCGGGGGCTACAGAGCCACCGGAACGAGAAGTCAGACCTTTGTGACCGCGACCAGCAGTCTTACCCAGACCGCTACCGATACCACGGCCAACGCGCAGCTTTTCACGGCGTGCACCTGGCGCAGAACGCAGATCATTCAGTTTCATGTCTTAACCCTCTACCCGAACCATGTAGGAGACCTTATTGATCATCCCACGAACGGCCGGAGTATCTTCGACCTCGACAGTGTGGTTGATGCGACGCAAACCCAGACCTTTAACGCAGGCCTTATGGTTTGGCAGACGACCGACAACACTTTTGAACAGGGTCACTTTAATTTTTTCGTTAGCCATGTCCGTTTACCCCACGATATCTTCAACGGTCTTGCCGCGCTTGGCCGCTACAGACTCGGGAGACTGCATCGACTTCAGACCCTTGTAGGTAGCCTGAACGACGTTAACCGGATTAGTGGAACCGTAACACTTGGCCAAAACGTTATGAACGCCAGCGGCTTCGAGGACGGCGCGCATTGCACCACCGGCGATAACACCGGTACCTTCAGACGCAGGCTGCATGAACACCTTGGAGGCGCCATGAGCAGCACGAACAGCGTACTGCAGCGTTGTGCCATTCAGGTCAACCTGAATCATGTTACGACGAGCGGCTTCCATGGCTTTCTGGATAGCAGCAGGCACTTCACGCGCCTTACCGCGACCGAAACCCACACGACCTTTACCATCACCCACTACAGTCAGAGCAGTGAAAGCGAAGATACGGCCGCCTTTTACAACTTTGGCAACGCGGTTAACTTGAACAAGTTTCTCAATGTAACCTTCGTCGCGCTTCTGATCGAAATTAGCCATAGCTCTACCCTTAGAATTCCAGCCCGCCTTCACGAGCGGCGTCGGCCAGCGCTTTTACGCGACCATGATACTTGAAGCCGGAACGGTCGAAGGAGACCTGAGTTACACCGGCGGCCTTGGCGCGCTCAGCAACCAGAAGGCCGACTTTCTTGGCGGCTTCGATATTGCCAGTACTACCGCTGCGCAGGTCCGAATCCAACGTGGAGGCGCAAGCCAACACGGTGGAACCATCTGCAGAGATCACTTGTGCGTACATGTGCTGCGAAGAACGGTACACGCACAGACGAACGGCTTCCAATTCACGCATTTTCAAGCGCGAACGGCGAGCGCGACGGAGACGAATAACTTTTTTATCGCTCATTTGCTATGCCCTACTTCTTCTTGGCTTCTTTACGACGCACGACCTCATCGGCGTAGCGAACACCCTTGCCCTTATAGGGCTCGGGGCGACGGAAATCACGAATTTCCGCGGCTACCTGGCCGACCAGCTGCTTGTCGATACCTTTGATAATAATGTCAGTCTGGCTCGGGGTTTCAGCAGAAACGCCCTCTGGCAGCTGATAGTCGATTGGGTGTGAGTAACCCAGAGCCAGGTTCAGAACCTGACCTTTAGCCTGAGCCTTATAACCTACACCAACCAGCTGCAGCTTGCGCTCGAAGCCCTCGGTAACACCGACAACCATATTGTTGACCAACGCGCGAGTGGTACCGGCCATAGCCTGGTTCACACTACCTGGACGGGCCACAAACCGCAGCAGACCATCTTCGTGGACAACTTCAACCAATGGATGCAGGCTCAGATCAAGGCTACCTTTGGCACCCTTGATTGACAATTCCTGACCATCCAATTTTACTTCTACACCCTGTGGCAATTTGACAGGGTCCTTAGCGACGCGAGACATCGTAACCCCCTATCAGAATACGGTGCAGAGTACTTCACCGCCGATACCGGCAGCGCGAGCAGCACGATCGGTCATCACACCTTTATTGGTGGAGACGATCGAAACACCCAGCCCACCCTTGACCTTAGGAATCTGGCCAACGGACTTGTACTGGCGTAGGCCTGGACGACTTACGCGCTTAAGATCTTCAATAACCGGCTTGCCTTCGAAATACTTAAGTTCGATAGACAGGGTAGGCTTAACTTCGCCATCCACTTCGTAACCGGCTACGTAACCTTCTTCTTGAAGGACTTTGGCGACAGCCACCTTCAGCTTTGCCGCAGGCATGCTGACGCTGGACTTCTCAGCCATCTGGGCATTACGGATACGGGTCAGCATATCAGCTAACGGGTCCTGCATACTCATGGGCTTTGTGCTCCTGAAACTGAGTAATTAAGATTGGGTTTACCAGCTGGCCTTGACCAGACCTGGTACGTCACCGCGCATGGCTGCTTCGCGCAGCTTAATGCGGCTCAGACCAAACTTGCGGTATACACCGTGCGGACGACCAGTGATGCGGCAGCGGTTACGCTGACGAACCGGGCTGGCATCGCGCGGCAATTTTTGCAAAGCAACCTGGGCAGCCCAACGCTCTTCAACAGAAGCGTTGACGTTGCCGACAGTAGCCTTCAGCTCAGCACGCTTGGTAGCGTACTTAGCAACCAGACGAGAGCGCTTGGCCTCGCGGTTTTTCATACTAACTTTAGCCATTTACCTGACTCCTAGTTACGGAACGGGAAGTTGAACGCACGCAGTAGCGCACGACCTTCGTCGTCAGTCCGAGCTGTGGTAGTCAAGGTAATGTCCAGACCACGCAGAGTGTCGATTTTATCGTAATCGATCTCTGGGAAAATGATCTGCTCCTTGACGCCCATGCTGTAGTTACCCCGGCCGTCAAACGACTTGGCATTCAGACCGCGAAAGTCACGAACGCGTGGCAGGGAAATCGACAGCAGACGGTCGAGGAATTCGTACATCTGTTCGCGGCGCAGAGTTACCTTCACGCCAATCGGCCAGCCGTCACGAATTTTGAAGCCGGCAATGGATTTGCGAGCGTAGGTCACGATGCCTTTACGGCCAGTGATCTTCTCAAGGTCTGCCATTGCATTTTCGATGATCTTCTTATCACCGACAGCTTCGCCAAGACCCATATTCAGGGTGATCTTGGTGATCTTCGGCACTTCCATAACGTTCTTCAGGCCCAGTTCTTCCTGGAGCTTGGGAACGATGGTAGTGCTATATGTTTCTTTTAATCTCGCCATGGTAAGCACCTAGATTCTCAAGCGTCGACGGCTTTTTGCGTCGACTTGAAAATACGAACCTTCTTACCGTCTTCGACCTTAAAACCGATACGATCGGCTTTGCTGGTCTCCGGGTTGAAGATAGCCACGTTGGAGACGTGGATTGGCGCCTCCTTCTCAACAATACCGCCCTGCGAACCAGCCATGGGGTTAGCCTTGGTGTGGCGCTTGACAATGTTGACACCGGAAATAAGCATGCGGGAATCATCCCCAACTTTCAGGACTTTACCGCGCTTGCCTTTATCTTTACCGGCGATGACGATTACGTCGTCGTCACGTTTAATCTTTTGCATGACCGGGCTCCTTACAGCACTTCGGGCGCGAGGGAAACGATCTTCATGAACTGCTCATTACGCAGCTCACGAGTCACTGGCCCAAAGATGCGGGTACCGATCGGCTCATTCTTGTTGTTGAGCAGAACGGCTGCGTTGCCATCAAAACGGATCAGCGAACCGTCCGTACGGCGTACACCGTGACGGGTACGCACGATGACCGCGTTAAGCACCTGGCCTTTCTTTACTTTGCCGCGGGGAATTGCTTCCTTCACGGTCACCTTGATGATATCGCCAATGCCGGCGTAGCGACGGTGAGAACCGCCCAGAACCTTGATACACATAACGCGACGTGCACCACTGTTATCAGCTACATCCAACATGGATTGAGTCTGAATCATAACTTTCTCCGACCCTTAAATAATCCGCTAAACAGCGCGGGGCTTTAAACTTGCGCCGCGCGCTCGTCGATCTGAACCAGATCCCAGCTCTTGGTTTTAGCCAAGGGGCGGGTTTCCCGGATAGTAACCAGATCGCCAATGCGGCAGTCGTTGTTCTCATCGTGCGCTTTGAGCTTGGTAGAGCGCGTCACGTACTTACCGTACAGTGGGTGCTTTTCCTGGCGCTCGATGAGCACGGTGACGGTCTTGTCCATCTTGTTACTGACCACACGGCCAGTAACGGTACGTACTGTTTTGTTCTCGGCCATGATCAGTTACCACCCTTCTGATTGAGCACAGTCTTGACGCGAGCGATGTCGCGCTTAACTTGGTTCAGCAGATGACTCTGACCGAGCTGACCGGTTGCTTTCTGCATGCGCAGATTGAACTGATCGCGCAGCAGTGTGAGCAGTTGTTCATTCAGCTGCTCAGCAGATTTTTCACGAAGTTCTGTCGCTTTCATTACATCACCGTCCGCTTAACAAAGGTGGTAGCGAGAGGCAGTTTGGCAGCAGCAAGGGCAAATGCCTCGCGAGCCATCTCTTCGGAAACACCTTCAATCTCGTAAAGGATCTTGCCAGGGCGAATCTGGGCAACCCAATACTCGACGTTACCCTTACCCTTACCCATCCGCACCTCAAGAGGCTTTTTGGAGATAGGCTTGTCGGGGAACACCCGAATCCAGATTTTACCGCCACGTTTTACGTGACGAGTCAGGGCGCGACGAGCCGCTTCGATCTGACGTGCAGTCAGTCGACCGCGACCTACGGCTTTCAGTGCGAACTCACCGAAGCTCACCTTGCTACCACGATGCGCCAAGCCACGGTTGTGGCCGGTCATCTGCTTGCGGAACTTCGTACGCTTTGGTTGTAACATGTGCGTACCCCTTACTTAGCAGCTTTTTTCTTGGTCGCGACGGCTTTGGTTTCTTCCTGGAGACCACCAATGATCTCACCCTTGAAGATCCAAACCTTCACACCGATCACACCGTATGTGGTGTGGGCTTCAGCCGTTGCGTAATCAATGTCAGCGCGCAGGGTGTGCAGCGGCACACGACCTTCGCGATACCATTCGGTACGGGCGATCTCGGCGCCGCCGAGACGGCCGCTAACCTGGATCTTGATACCCTTGGCACCAATGCGCATGGCGTTCTGTACTGCGCGCTTCATGGCGCGACGGAACATCACACGACGCTCGAGCTGCTGAGCAACGCTTTGTGCTACCAGAGCACCGTCGAGTTCCGGCTTGCGGATCTCTTCGATGTTGATGTGCACTGGCACGCCCATTTGACTGGTCAATTCCTGACGCAGTTTTTCAACGTCTTCACCCTTCTTGCCAATCACGATGCCTGGACGGGCAGTGTGAATGGTAATGCGAGCTGTCTGAGCCGGACGCTGAATATCAACGCGGCTGACTGAAGCGCTTTTCAACTTCTTCTGAATGTACTCACGCACTTTCAGATCATTGAACAGATAATCAGCGTACTGACGACCATCTGCATACCACACCGAAGTGTGCTGTTTTACGATACCGAGGCGAATGCCAATCGGATGTACTTTCTGACCCATGATCGACTCCTACTTGTCAGCAACCTTGACCGTGATATGACAAGACCGCTTGATGATGCGATCAGCACGGCCTTTGGCACGTGGCATGATGCGCTTCAAAGAGCGACCTTCGTTAACAAACACGGTGGAGACCTTAAGGTCATCCACGTCCGCGCCATCATTATGCTCAGCATTGGCAATTGCCGATTCGAGCACCTTCTTGATGACTTCAGCGGCCTTCTTGTTGCTGAAAGACAGCAGGTTCAGAGCCTCATCCACTTTCTTACCGCGGATTTGGTCGGCGACCAAGCGTGCCTTCTGGGCAGAGAGTCGGGCGCCCTTATGAGTAGCGGCTACTTCCATCTTCTAACCCCTTAGCGCTTGGCTTTCTTGTCTGCCACGTGACCACGATAGGTCCGGGTAGCAGAGAATTCGCCTAACTTGTGGCCGACCATGTCTTCGGAAATGATAACCGGGACATGCTGACGACCGTTATGAACAGCAATGGTCAAACCAACCATCTGCGGCAGAACCATGGAACGGCGTGACCAGGTCTTGATTGGCTTACGCTCGTTCTTTTCTACTGCAACTTCGATCTTCTTTAACAGGTGAAGATCGATAAAAGGTCCTTTCTTCAGAGAACGCGGCACTGTCGTATCCCCTCTAATTACTTGCTGCGACGACGGACAATCATCTTGTCAGTGCGCTTGTTGGAACGAGTCTTGGCACCCTTGGTGGGGAAGCCCCACGGCGATACGGGATGACGACCACCAGAAGTACGACCTTCACCACCACCGTGTGGGTGATCAACCGGGTTCATGGCAACACCACGAACAGTCGGACGAACACCGCGCCAGCGTGTGGCACCAGCCTTACCCAGAGAGCGCAAACTGTGCTCACCGTTGGACACTTCGCCCAGGGTGGCACGGCACTCGCCGAGAACCTTGCGCATCTCGCCAGAGCGAAGACGAACAGTTACGTAAGCGCCTTCACGGGCAACCAGCTGAACGGCTGCACCTGCACTGCGAGCAACCTGAGCGCCTTTACCGGGCTTCAGTTCGATCGCGTGAATGGTGCTACCCACTGGAATGTTACGCAGTGGCAGTGAGTTGCCGGCCTTGATTGGTGCTTCAGCACCAGAGACCAGCTGGTCGCCTGCACGCACGCCCTTGGGGGCGATAATGTAGCGACGCTCACCGTCGGCATACTTCAGCAGAGCAATATGAGCGGTACGGTTTGGATCATATTCAACGCGCTCAACGGTGGCTGGAATGCCATCCTTGTTGCGACGAAAATCAACCATACGGTAGTGCTGCTTATGACCGCCCCCACGATGACGCGTGGTAATGCGACCATTATTGTTACGACCACCAGACTTGCCTTGCTTCTCCAACAGCGGGGCGTACGGAGCGCCCTTGTGCAGGTCAGAGTTGACGACCTTGACTACGAAGCGGCGGCCAGCGGAAGTAGGTTTACATTTAACAATAGCCATGATGTATCCCTCTCTTATTCAGCGCTGGCGAAGTCGATGTCTTGACCGGGCTGCAGGCTGACATAAGCCTTCTTCCAGTCACTACGCTTGCCCAGGCCGCGAACGGTTCGCTTGGTCTTGCCTTTAACGTTCAGGGTCGATACTGCCTTGACCTTGACGCTGAACAGCTGCTCAACGGCTTTCTTGATTTCCAGCTTGGTCGCAGTAGTTTCTACCTTGAACACGAACTGGTTTTTGCCGTCGGCCAGCACAGTAGCCTTCTCGGATACATGCGGGCCAAGCAGTACTTTAAAAATGCGCTCTTGGTTCATCCCAGCATCTCCTCGAACTTCTTAACAGCAGGTACGGTAATCAGTACCTTGTCGTAAGCGATCAGGCTAACTGGGTCGGAACCCTGTACATCACGTACGTCGACGTGGGGCAGGTTACGCGCTGCCAGGTACAGATTCTCGTCAATATCGTCGGTCACGACCAGCACGTTCTGCAGATCAAGATCCTTCAACTTGCCGGCCAGAGCCTTGGTTTTGGGTGCATCGACGGAGAAGCTCTCAACTACGACCAGACGATCCAGGCGGATAAGCTCGGAAAGGATGGAGCGCAGTGCGCCGCGGTACATCTTGCGGTTCAGCTTCTGCTCGTGATTCTGTGGACGAGCAGCGAAGGTAGTACCACCGGAACGCCAGATAGGGCTGCGGATAGTACCGGCACGGGCACGACCCGTACCTTTCTGACGCCATGGCTTCTTGCCGCCACCGGACACATCAGAACGATTCTTCTGCTGCTTGGTACCCTGACGAGCACCAGCCATGTATGCAACTACGGCTTGGTGGACGAGGGTTTCATTAAATTCGGTCGCAAAAGTGAGATCGGAAACTTCGATCGCGCTTGCGCCAGCTACATTCAAATTCATGGTAACTCCCCCTTAACCCTTGGCCTTGACCGCCGGGCGAACGATTACGTCGCTACCGGTCGCGCCAGGTACCGCGCCCTTGATGAGCAGCAGGTTACGTTCGGCATCAACACGAACAACCTCAAGAGTCTGCACAGTTACCTGTTCGGCACCCATGTGACCAGACATCTTCTTGCCCTTGAATACACGACCAGGGGTCTGACACTGACCAATGGAACCGGGTACGCGGTGGGAGATCGAGTTACCGTGAGTTGCATCTTGACCACGGAAGTTCCAGCGCTTGATAGTACCGGCGAAGCCCTTACCTTTGGACTGCCCAGTAACATCAACCTTCTGGCCCGCTTCAAAAATGCTGACGGTCAACTCTGCACCAGCTTCGTACTGCGAGCTGTCATCCAGGCGAAATTCCATCACCTGACGACCTGCAGCAGTATTCGCTTTGGCAAAGTGCCCTGCCATCGGCTTGCTTACGCGACTAGCGCGACGCTCACCAACAGTTACCTGAATAGCTTGATAGCCATCAGAGTCCAGGGATTTAACCTGTGTGACACGGTTCGGTTCTACTTCTACAACCGTAACCGGTATAGATACACCATCTTCAGTGAAAACGCGGGTCATCCCGCATTTCCGGCCGACTAAACCAATAGTCATCTTGTAAACCTCATGAGTGCACGGGGCTATCACCCGCTATGGCCGCCCAACACAGGGCGTTACACGACCTATAGCCCCCGTCTTGTGGGGCTATTAGCCGAGGCTAATCTGAACTTCGACACCTGCTGCCAAGTCCAGCTTCATCAGCGCATCAACAGTCTTGTCGGTGGGCTGAACTATATCCAATACCCGTTTATGGGTACGGATTTCGTACTGATCGCGCGCGTCTTTGTTGACGTGCGGAGAAACCAGTACAGTAAAACGCTCTTTGCGCGTCGGCAAAGGGATAGGACCACGCACCTGAGCCCCAGTACGTTTCGCGGTATCCACGATTTCCTGGGTAGATTGATCAATCAGGCGATGGTCAAAAGCCTTCAACCGAATACGGATCTGTTGGTTCTGCATTTGACCAGAAACTCCAAGCAACTATTTTCAGAGCATCTCCCGAAAACCGGGTGAGCCCATCCAAGGGAGGCGCAATTCTACTGACGCACTTCCCCACTGTCAACCAAAATACAAAAGCCCCCGTCAAACGGAGGCTCCTGTGTATGGCGTTAGATCATCACTCGATGATCTTGGCTACCACGCCCGCACCTACGGTACGGCCACCTTCACGAATCGCAAAGCGCAGACCGTCTTCCATCGCAATAGGAGCGATCAGAGTGACGTCCAGCTTGACGTTATCGCCAGGCATTACCATCTCGATACCTTCCGGCAATTCGCAGGAACCGGTAACGTCAGTAGTACGGAAGTAGAACTGAGGACGATAACCCTTGAAGAACGGAGTGTGACGACCGCCTTCGTCTTTACCCAGCACATACACTTCGGCTTCGAAGCGAGTGTGAGGAGTAATAGTGCCCGGCTTGGCCAGAACCTGACCGCGCTCTACGTCTTCGCGCTTGGTACCACGCAGCAGAACACCAACGTTCTCGCCAGCACGACCTTCGTCAAGCAGCTTGCGGAACATCTCAACGCCGGTACAGGTAGTCTTGGTAGTCGCCTTGATACCGACGATCTCAACTTCCTCACCAACCTTGACGATGCCGCGCTCCACACGACCAGTCACAACAGTGCCGCGACCGGAGATGGAGAACACGTCTTCGATAGGCATCAGGAACGGCTTATCAATCGCGCGCTCAGGCTCAGGGATGTAAGCATCCAGAGTCTCAACCAGCTTCTTGACAGCAGTTGTACCGATTTCGTTGTCGTCTTTGCCTTCCAATGCCATCAGCGCAGAA
>TARA_R110002050_G_scaffold204327_3_pt1 | contig 48016 bp, 40 predicted proteins | sample TARA_R110002050 | Tara Oceans TARA_R110002050 (sample SAMEA4396988) | marine metagenome | biome: Polar Biome; feature: [DCM] deep chlorophyll maximum layer (ENVO:01000326); material: water (ENVO:00002006), including particulate matter (ENVO:01000060) such as... | depth 25 m
AGTACATCACTAAAACTGGTGCTGTTTTAGCTATTGCTCTTACTCTTATTAAACTCTACCAACTCTTCTTTCCCATAAACTAAAAAGCCCTTACATCACTGCAAAGGCTTTCCTGTTATTTCTTACTTATTCTTCCCAGTGTTAACTAAAAAACAAAACATAAACAACATACAACATATGTAACACTAATAGTAAATTAACCTCTCTAATTAGACCTCGCCAAATCTTAATCCGAGGATACTTTGATAAAAGTATCCCAACATCTTTTCTTGATAACATAGATAAACCTATTGGCTGAAATTTAGATACCCTATAAGCATACCGCCCCATACTCTCTTTATCTATTAAAGTTCCAATCTTTATTATTAGCACAAATTTAAGGAGATACGGAATGACTATCATTAAAAAAAAATATTCCTCAATAAATTTTAAACCGTTAACATAATCAAAAAAATAAAACTGAAATAATAAAATAAATATTACAGAATATAATATAGGAAAAACAAATACTAAACGAAAATTACCCATTCCCAAAAAATTACAATCCTTTTTTATTAATCTCATTTAAAACCGACCCCATAACATACATAGTTTCATTTACCTCTGAAAGTTCTTTTTCAGAAGCATTTAACTCCTGAACAGTCTGGTTATATAATTGCATATACTCAACTTGCTGATAAGTTCCATCAAGGTTTTGCTTTTGTAAAGCTTCTGACAGAACGTCTTTACGCTCTTGTAAAATTCTTACATCTGATTCTAAATTATTACGCTTTGAAACTAATTCATCCATTTTTGAAGATAACACTTTACTAACTTGAGCCATAACCACCCTAGGCATTTTAGCTATATCAATACTACTTGCGTGTTTTAATTTTGTCGTTGTTGAATAACCATTAATAGACATAGTTGCAAGACTTGGACCTGCATCAAATGACACAGACCAACCTTTATAATTACCCGAAGTCACTCTACTAATTGACATTCCACCACCAAGAACAGTAAACGAAGCACCAAATGAAGTTCCAGCTCCTTCAGCTTCGCCTAGTAATGGCATATCCGGATAATACGAAATACTAATACTTGAAGGAGTTACTCCAATATCAGTATCGAAACCAACACCATGTCCTATGTATTCAGCCATACCATCTGGCCCAAACGCGAACCCTCCCTCAGCATCTGCAGAAAAGCCAAAAGAAGCCCCCGACCGCATACCTAGCAATACAACTTCCAAACCCTCAAACTCAATACCATCAATCACTCTATTCTCGCTAAAAGCATAAGGACTATTCCATGGGTACTTAGAAGATAACGGGTCAATACTTAAGAACCTACCAAGTCTCGGGTCATGAACTCTATATTTGTAATTTATACTATTTCCTTCGCCTTTCCACTCATCATCCTTTTCCTGTCCTTGGAAGCCATAACGGTAATCATTGGAGTTAAATGTTCTCCCGGGTAGAAGAGACCCAAAAGCATAATAATCCGTACAAAACCCGCCCCATCTCATTCTATGCTACCTCTTCGGCTCCATGGGTGAGGGCTTTTAGTTTTTTCACGAAAAGCAATATCAAAACTCCTAGGCAGAACGTAAAAATGGCAATTCCAGAAAATATAGCCATTTCGCCCGATTCTTGGGCGGCTTCGCCTAATATACCGGCAATTTTGTTACCAATTCCGGTAATGGCAAAATAAGAGCCCATCATTAAACTGGCGTATTTCATAGGGGCCAATTTGGTGATAAACGACAACGCTACGGGCGATATACTCAACTCGGCAATGACATGCAAAAAGTAGGCTAAAAACAACCAATATACAGGACCTTTTCCAAGCGCTGAAACAGACACGTCATAGGCGGCACCCATTAGGGCTACAAAACCTAAACTCATGATAATGGAGCCAACACCCATTTTGAATAGCGAGGATGATTCTTTTCCTTTTTGACGCCAGCGCACCCAAAAATAAGCCATAGGCGCTCCCAAAAATACTACATACAGCGCATGCAATGATTGAAAGAAACTGGCTGGAATTTCCATACCAAATACTACGCGGTCTATCTTATTTTTGGCGTACAGATTCATTAATCCACCGGCTTGCTCATAGGCTGCCCAGAAAAACATGACGATTAAAAATGATAAAAACATCACTAGCATTCGGTCCTTTTCAATTTTGGTCAACGGCTGCGAAGCTAAATGCGCATGTTCTTTCGATTTGGTAAGCAACTCTCCGATTCCGGTTAATTGTTTTTTGCCAAATACGTACACAATTTGACCTAAAATCATACCGAATCCGGCTAGCGAAAAGCCAAGGTGCCAGCTCACTTTTTCACCAAAATAACCGACTAACAAGGGCGCTAAGACGGCCCCAATATTGATTCCAATATAAAAAATGGTGAACCCAGAATCGCGTTTTTCGTCTCCAGATTTATACAAACTCCCCACCATGGTACTGATGTTTGGTTTTAACATTCCTACGCCACTCACAATCAAGAAAAGTCCGGCATAAAAGGTATTCATGTTATCGATAGCCAACGCAAATTGGCCCAGAATAATTAGCACCCCACCAATTAAAACCGATTTTTTTTGACCCAACCATTTATCGGCTATTGCGCCTCCAAAAATACCCATGAAATACACCATCATGGTGTACCAACCATATAGCGCTAGCGCTTCTTTATCGGTCCATCCCAAACCTGGGTTTGTTGCATCGGTAGTGGCTGCTGTAAGGTATAACACCAAAATGGCGCGCATTCCGTAAAACGAAAATCGTTCCCATAGTTCGGTAAAGAATAAAATAAAAAGACCCTTTGGATGTCCAAAAATTGTTTGATTTTGCATGGCTTTAATTTTCAAAAAGCTAAAGGTAATTTTCTTTTTGAAATAGGCTCAATCCAGTTTCAATTTCCACTTCAAATTGAATCGTCATTGCATCGGAACTATCCGTACCAATTAATCCAAAATATATCCTTTTGCCAATTCTTTAAATTGATTTATTTGATTCGTTTTCCAATCGTTTGAATAGCCTAATTCATTCGCCATCAATACGGCTACTTTTGGAGCCATTTTCACACTTACCCGTGCATCCAAAAACAGCGCACGTGTTCTACGCGCCAAAACATCTTCAATGGTTCGTGCCATTTCGTGACGAATTGCCCAAATTACTTCCGCCTGCGTATAGGGCAAATCGGGATGCAACTCTTTGCCCAGTTCGGGGTTTTCTGCAATCATTTTTTGAATTTCGGGTAAATCTGAGCCATATACATGCCAATGTTTGCTAAAATCTAAATCTCTTGCAGCGCCATGAATATGGGTGCTACAGGTCACGCATTCGCGCTCATCAATACCAGCCAACATCGGGATTTTACTAACTACATCCTCGCCCATTTGTCGGTAGGTAGTCCATTTACCTCCAATAATGGTGATTAATCCCGACAAGGAGACCATGATTTTATGACTTCTCGAAACCTCTTTGGAGGCCACTTCCTTCCCTTCTTCTTTAGGCACAGCGGCCAATGGGCGTAACCCTGCAAAAACGCTCAACACATCTTTTCTGGTGGGTGGTTTTACCAAATAACCGGAAGCGGTTTCTAAAATAAAATCAATTTCCTCTGCCAGGGCTTGGGGTTCAATTTCCGGTTTTTCACGCGGTGTATCTGTTGTGCCCAAAATCACTTTATCATGCCATGGAACGGCAAACAAAACGCGCCCATCTGAGGTTTTTGGAATCATGATGGCATAATCACTGGGTAAAAATGCTTTGGGTAAAACCAAATGCACTCCCTGGCTGGGCATCACTATTTCTTTATGGGTTTTGGTATCCATTTTCAAAATACTATCCACAAAAACGCCTGTGGCATTTACCACCGTTTTGGTACGAATAGTATAGGTTTCGTTGGCTTCTTTATCAAATGCGGTGAGACCAATTATGAGTTCATCGGCATCTTTAAGCAGTGATTTAACCTCGATGTAATTGGCTACCGTACCTCCGTTATCGTTGATGGATTGGGCTAAATTAATAGCTAATCGGGAATCATCAAATTGGCCATCATGGTAAATCACTCCGCCACGCAAATCCTCTTCAATCAAATTAGGAATGTAACGCATCACTTCCTCCTTAGAAATATGCTGGGATGGCCCCAATCCTAATTTACCCGACATTTTATCATACATTTTTAACCCAACGGTATAAAATGTTCCTCCCCACCATCGGTAATTCGGGATAATGAATTTTCTGTTTTCAAATAAATGAGGCGCGTTAAATTTTAATCTTCCGCGTTCACGCAGCGCTTCCAAAACCAATGAAATATCTCCTTGGGCTAAATAGCGTACTCCGCCATGCACCAATTTGGTGCTTTTTGACGAGGTGCCTTTGGCAAAATCATACGATTCTAGTAGTAAAGTTTTGTATCCGCGCGAAGAGGCATCTAAGGCGACTCCAAGTCCGCTTGCTCCTCCGCCAATAACAACGACATCCCAATTTATAGTGGTGTCTTTAATTTTGGTAATTGCTATTTCTCTGTTCATCCGTTTCCTTCTAATTGGGTAATACTTAATTCCAACCTAAGCTTCGTTTCACGGCTTCATTCCATCTGGATCGCAACAATTTCACTCTTTTTTCTTCCATTTCGGGTAGGAAAGTTTTCTCTAGCGACCACTTATTTTTCAGACTATCAATGGTTTGAATACCAGTCCCTATGCTTGCCAAAAAGGCCACTCCCAACGCGGTGGTTTCCAATTGGGTGGGTTTCAACACTTTTGTTTTCGATATATCTGCCTGAAATTGAAGCAGTAAATCATTTGCAGCCGCTCCACCATCTACTCTAAGTTCGGTAATTTCTGAATCTAAATCGCCCGACATGGCTTGCAGCACATCGTTTACTTGAAAACAAATACTTTCTAATGCCGCTCGGGTCAAATTGGCTTTCGAGGTACCTCGGGTAATTCCGAAAATAGCTCCACGCGCATTTGGGTCCCAATGTGGAGCACCCAAACCCGTGAGTGCCGGTACAAAATATACCCCACCATTATCATCGGCCGCTTCGGCTAAGGTTTCGCAATCTGCAGCTTCCACAAAAAACTCCATTTCATCGCGTAGCCATTGAATTACGGCTCCGCCAATAAATACACTTCCTTCCAAGGCATAGGTTACTTCCCCTCCCATTTTCCACCCAATGGTAGATAACATTTTATGGCTCGATTTTAAAATTTGATTTCCCGTATTTAGCATCAAAAAACACCCTGTTCCGTAAGTACTTTTAGCCATCCCCGAATCGGTACACAACTGGCCAAAAAGTGCTGCTTGCTGATCGCCTGCCATACCCGTAATAGGAATGGGCACCCCGAATAACTCGGAATCCGTTACCGCTAGTTCACCACAACTGTCTACCACCGTAGGCAGCATGGATTTGGGGATTTGAAACAAATCTAATAACGCGGTATCCCATTCTAATGTGGCAATATTAAACAGCATGGTACGACTCGCATTACTTGCATCGGTTATATGCGTTTTTCCATTGGTTAATTTCCAAACCAACCAGCTATCCACGGTTCCAAAAGCCAATTTTCCGGCCGTTGCTAAGGCACGCGCACCTTCCACGTTTTCTAAAACCCAATGAATTTTTGTAGCCGAGAAATACGCATCCAAAACCAATCCCGTTTTTTCTGAAATCATTTCTTCGTGCCCTGCCAAAATCAATTTCTTACAGTAATCGGCTGTTCTTCTATCTTGCCACACAATGGCGTTATACACTGGAATTCCTGTTTCCCGGTTCCACACTATCGTGGTTTCACGTTGGTTTGTTATTCCAATGGCGGAAATATTTTTACTGGAAATTTCACTTTCCTGCAAGGCCAATTGAGCGGTTGCTAATTGCGTTTTCCAAATCAATTCAGGGTCATGTTCCACCCAGCTCGGTTGCGGATAAAATTGTTTAAACTCCTGTTGCTGGGTTATTTCTCGTTTAAATGCCTCATTGTAAATGATAGCTCTGGAACTAGTCGTTCCCTGATCTAATGCAAGTATGAATTTTGACATGTTGTTCCTTGTTTTTATTGGTAGCTAAAGGTCTGTTTTCTCTAAATTAAAAACAGAAAATGAAATTTCTGCTCGGTTAAATTCACTCCGTCATCCTTTATCTTTTACCGATAAACCTAGCGTAAACTCAGCTACCACTTCCGGATTTTCTGGATAGTTAATAACCGCATCTACTCTAATTCCCTGTGTAACGCGTTCTTTGGTCTGGATGGTTTCATCTACCATAGCTTCAATTTGTTGTCCTGCTTCCGATATAAAAAACACATCACTTTCTGGTCGTCTCAAAAAATCTGCTTTAAAATCTTTAAACGCAAGTGATATTTTACTCTTCCGGTTATCGGCTATATGAAACGCTTGAAAAGCGCCTGCTAAATCGGCTCCTATAGATAATGCACCAAAATACATGGAGCCTAAATGATTTTTGGTTTTTCTACGCAATGGAACCCGAACCACCATTCGTTTATCGGTTAGTTCGACTAATTTGGGGTTAATAAACCCGATTAATGGAATTTTGAAAAATCCAAATAACCATAACATTCGTTTTGCTCTTCGTAAGTCACTCATAGGTCACAAATTTACTGAAATGTAAATAGTATATCACCATCCCTAAAAACCGTTTATCCAACTTACATTCCATACAAACAAAAGTCACGTACCAATCCTTTCTTTTTGCGTACAATTGCAACTATAACAAAAAAACAAAAACAGGTAAATTAAGCTTTGGGTTATTATGCTAAAACCCAGGGTGCGATTTGCAAAAATCAAAAACAGATGAAAAAAATATCCGTAATTGTCCTCGCATTCATGATGGCGATTCCGTTTGGAATCAAAGCTGACGAAGGGATGTGGTTACCTATGTTTATTGGCCGTTTGAATTATGCCGATATGCAAAAAGAAGGCTTGAAATTAACAGCCGATGAAATTTACAGTGTCAATCATTCTTCGTTAAAAGATGCGATTGTAATGCTAAGTGGCGGTAGTTGTACTGCAGAAATCATTTCAAAAGAAGGGTTAACTTTAACCAACCACCATTGTGCTTTTGGTGCAATTCAAGGAAATTCAACTCCTGAACACGATTATTTAACCGATGGTTTTTGGGCAATGAGCAAAGACCAAGAGTTGGAAGCCGAAGGAATGACTGCTTCGTTTTTAGAACGAATGGAAGACGTTTCGGATATCATCAATTCCCAACTAAACGATGATATGAGCGACCAAGACCGTCACAAAATCATTTCTCAATTAGCAGATTCTATTGAAAATGCAGCTACCGAAGGAACAGGATTTAATGCCGATGTAAAATCATTTTACGAAGGAAACGAATTTTACCTTTTTGTATATACTACTTATACTGACGTTCGTTTAGTTGGTGCGCCACCTTCATCTGTAGGTAAATATGGTGGTGACACAGACAACTGGATGTGGCCTCGTCATACCGGTGATTTTTCTATTTTAAGAATTTATACCGGACAAGATGGAAAACCTGCAAAATATGCAGACACCAATATTCCGCTGGTACCAAAACACAGTTTACCTATTTCATTAGAAGGAGTAAAAGAAAACGATTACGCAATGATTATGGGTTACCCAGGATCTACCGATCGTTATCTAACTTCTTGGGGGGTTAAACAAGCGGTAGATTTAGACCAACCTGCACGGGTAAAAATTAGAGGTAAAAAACTAGACATCTACAAAAAACACATGAACTTGAGTACCGCTACCCGTATCAAGTATGCATCTAAATATGCACGTGTTTCTAACTATTGGAAATACTTCATTGGTCAAACTGCTCAATTAAAAAAGAATCATGTATTTGAGAAAAAACAAGCCATTGAAAATAATTTCACCAAATGGGTAAATTCTACCGATGCCAACAAAGCTAAATATGGCGAAGCGCTAGGTTTAATTGAAAAAGGCTACAAAGCACAACATCCATATGTTTTAGCTTCTACCTATTTTGGTGAAGCGGTAGTAGGTTCAGAAATTCTTTTATACTCGTATCGTGCCAATGGTTTGCATAAAGCCCTATCGGTAGGCGAACCTGATCCAAAAAAGGTGGATGCTTTAATTCAAGGATTAAAAGGACGTACAACAGGTCATTTTAAAGATTATGATGTAGCTACAGATATGGAAGTAACAGCAGCTATGCTCGAAATGTATTACAATGATTTAGCGAAAGACCAACAACCACAATATTTCTTAGATTTAGTGGACAAAAATAAAGGTGATTTCACCAAGTTGACCGCCACCTTATTCGAGAAATCTATTTTCGCCTCACAAGAAAAGATGAATGAATTCTTTGTGAGCTCTAAACAATTAAAAATCTTGGAAAAAGACCCAGCAAGAAAATTAATGGGTGCTTTATTAGCTAAATACCGTTCTATTTTAGGTGGAGAATACGCTACTAGTTATGCCGACTTAGACAAAGGAAACAGATTGTTTGTAGATGGTGTTCGTAAAATGAATCCAGATACTAAATATGCTCCTAACGCAAATTCAACTATGCGTTTGACTTACGGACAAGTATTACCTTATGCTCCATATGATGCGGTTTCTTATACTTACGCTACCACTTTAAAAGGTGTAATGGAAAAAATGGATAATTCTAATCCTGAGTTTGTCGTTCCACAAAAACTAGTGGATCTATATACCGATAAAAACTATGGCCAATACGCAAATGCCGATGGCACAATGCCCGTTTGTTTCTTAACAAACAACGACATTACGGGTGGTAACTCTGGTTCTCCAACCATAAATGCAAAGGGTCATTTAATTGGTGCTGCATTTGACGGCAACTGGGAAGCAATGAGTGGTGATATTTATTTTGAGCCAAACATTCAAAGAACTATTGTGGTGGATATCCGTTACGTTCTTTTTATTATCGACAAGTATGCGGGTGCAACTAACTTAATTAATGAAATGGATTTGGTACACCCATCGAGAGCTTTACAAAATGAAGTAATCGTTCCAACTGAAGTTTCAACGGATGTGAAAACAGTTAACTAGTTTTCCATTTAATTTATTGGAAAGCCTGTTCACATTTTGTGAGCAGGCTTTTTTTTTGTGGCTAATTTTAGTGGCATGGTAAAGCCAAATACGAAATCTCTGCTCCTTGGATGGTTGGTGAATACATACGCGAGGAATTCGATTTAAAGAAGCTTAAAACTGGTCGTTCAATTAATATGCTTTATGAACAAATACGAACGCATTAAGACCTAAAATTTGGCTATCCTTTTTTACTACGAATATCCAACCGCTCTATGCTCACACTGCAAATTTTAAATTATAATCCTCACTTTTTTATAAATTTCTCATGAACGAATACTTAAACAAATATATTCATCCTTTTATATTTCATTAATTAGCAAAATAACCTTATCAATTAGTCAACATCCTACTTTTTAGCTAATTATACAAATCAAATTAACTCCAATTTAACATTTTAATCCATTGACATGCATTGCTATCACTCATATTTACAACCGACAATCAATATAAATTGACCAAATATTTAAAATTTATGACTCATTAACATAAAAAAACTATATTTGTAATTATAAGTGTTTTTCCTAACAGGAAATGGAGCGTCCTGTTAACTACTATATTTTCACACCGAAAAACATTTCACCACACATGCACGCAGCATCATGTATTACACCTGATGCATCTATTGTTTAGTTCGTCTCAATTTGGGAGGTGTCTAGCTATGTATTGTAATCAATTAAATCTAAATATATGAATGCAAACTACAATTTAAAAAAAATGCGACTGTCATTTTTTATTGGGGTTTTGTTCTCCTTCTTTTCGTTTCAGGCGTTTGCCCATGTTACGGAAATTAGAGTGAATCAAAATCCTGATGGATCACTGACGTGGTATTTACAAACCTACCACTCGGCCAACGAATGTGGCCACCAAAATGCTGGGTTAACAATTAATGGTGTTAATTACGGCATATCTTCCGAACACCCCGGAAGTATTGTTGGATTAAGCCCAACTATTTTTGCACAAAACTCCTGGATAAGTTCTAGGTCAAGTTATGCTATTGTGCAAACACCATACATTGCAGGAAACTTAAATGTGGCTCCTTATTCAAACAATGTTTGCTGGGCATTCCTTGTAGGCGGTAATGGTAGTTTCACACCGCCACCACCACCTGTGTGTACCTCATTTCCTGTAACAAGTGCAACAAATACACTTGGAGCAACGAATAACGCAGGTACTTCATGTGATGCTTCGGATGATAACGTTATCATCAATTTGGCTGTGGGTCATTTGGCTTGTGGAAATATTACCGGTGACGGACAATTTTCAGTTTATTTGGATCCAGCGGGTTCAAATACCTTTTTAGGAAATGTAAGTTACGCTACTGGAATTACTTCTAACTTTTCTTTTACCCTTAATTATGGCGTAAACGCAACGGTTAGATTTGTAGATAATGATTTTGCTGGAAGCTTCTTTGACTACAATGTCACTGGACTTGGCGGGTCTTCTTTTGCAGGAGTTGGAGATATGACTCCACCCACAGTTTTGGTTCAAAACCAAACGGTGGTATTAGATGCTGCTGGAAACGCAACCGTTACCGTAGCAGATATCAATAATGGATCTACCGATGCATGTGGTATCGCAACCATGACTATAAGCCCTTCTTCTTTTAGTTGTGCTGACGCGGGTGCTAACCCGGTTACTTTAACGGTAACAGATGTAAACGGAAATTCTGCATCCGCTGTAGCCACAGTTACCGTTCAAGATAATTCTGCTCCAAATATCACGTGTAATTTTGATATCACCGTTAATGCGGATGCAAATGGATGTGGAACTATTGTAAATTACAGTGCCCCTTCGGCTACGGATAATTGTGGAACAGGAACATTACCTACTTCATTGGCAGGGTTTACCTACAAAGGAACCTTAAATGGACACACGTATTTCTTATCCAACACCACTACTACTCCTGAAGCTGCGCATGCGCAAGCAATCTCATTAGGAGGACACTTGGTAACAATAAACGATGCTGCTGAAAACTTATTCGTTTCAAATTTCAACCCTGGTAAAATTTGGATTGGTCATACCGATCGTGCTGTAGAAGGTACTTTTGAATGGATTACTGGGGAACCAGTAAATTATACCAACTGGGCCCCCGGAGAGCCAAATAATGCTGGCGGAAATGAAGATTGGGCAGTAATCAACTGGTCAGGTAACAACCCAAACTGGAATGATTGGTTTTATACCCAACCTGCTTTATATGCTTTAGAATTTGACGGTGGAACCATTGGTACATCCTTAACTTCAGGTCTTGGAAATGGTGCGTTTTTTCCTGTAGGAACAACTACAGAAACGTGGACCGCAACAGATGCAAGTGGAAACACAAGCTCTTGTAGCTTTTCAGTTACCGTAAATGATGTAACTCCTCCAACCGCATTAGCCCAAAACGTTACTGTTTATTTAGATGCTACTGGAAACGGAAGCACTTCAGCAGAATTAGTGGACAATGGTTCTACCGATGCTTGTGGTATTTCTACCATGGCTATCAACAATGCTTCATTTACATGCGCAAACGTTGGTACCAACAATCCTGTTGTTTTAACAGTAACAGATATTCATGGAAATAGTTCTACTGCAACGGCTATGGTTACTGTAATAGATACAATTTCTCCAATTGCTTTAGCTCAAAATGTTACCGTACAATTAGATGCTACTGGCAACGGAAGTACTACTGCCGCTTTAGTGAACAATGGTTCATCTGATGCTTGTGGAATTGCTACTATGACTATTGATAACGCATCATTTACTTGTGCAAACGTGGGTTCAAATAATTCGGTTACTTTAACAGTGACTGATGCAAACGGAAACACTTCTACTGCATCAGCAATGGTGACCGTAGTGGACGGAATTGCTCCAGTAGCAATCGCTCAAAACGTAACGGTACAATTAGATGCTTCAGGAAATGGAAGTACCACTGCTGCTTTAGTGAACAATGGTTCATCTGATGCGTGTGGAATTGCTACCATGACCATTGATAACGCATCATTTACTTGTGCAAACATAGGCTCAACCAATCCGGTTACTTTAACAGTTACGGATGTAAATGGAAACAGCTCTACTGCCTCAGCAATGGTGACTGTTGTAGACAATATTGCACCAGGAAACACGGTTGCTTCGGGTACTGCTTCGGTAACTATCCCTGCGGGTCACACCAACGGATGGAGCCCATGGGTTACTGGATTTAATATTCCTATTCCAACTGGTGCCAGCGTTACAGGTGTTGATTTAACATTTACTGCCGTTGACCAAGGTTGGGGTGGTACTGGCGCTTACGCAACATTCCAAATTGCGGGTCAAACTATTGGAGCAGTTCAATTGCTTCACTATAATCAAAGTTTTGCCATTAATTATGCCGGTAGTATTCCAAATTATGTAGCAACTGGTGGAAACCAATTGACCATGTACTTCCAAGGATATCCTGGATGGCAAGCCAATTTTGGTGGCGGTACTTTAACCGTTCATTATGGTTTAGTAGGTAACGATGTAACCGTTCACTTAGATGCAAATGGAAATGCAACCGTGCTTGCTTCACAAGTAGATCCTGGTGTAATGGATAACTGTGGCGTAGTTTCGACTACATTAAGTCAAACTAACTTTACCTGTGCAAATGTTGGAGCAAATGCTGTAGCATTAACAATTACAGATGGAAGCAACAACTCAACAACTATTCCGGCTACCGTAACCGTAGTGGATAGCGTTGCTCCAGTAGCAATCGCTCAAAACGTAACCGTGCAATTAGATGCATTCGGAAACGGATATACTACCGCTGCTTTAGTAGACAATAATTCAACTGATGCGTGTGGAATCGCTACCATGACTATCGACAATGCTACATTTACTTGTGCCAACGTGGGTTCAAATAATCCGGTTACTTTAACAGTTAAGGATGTAAATGGAAACAGCTCTACCGCAGCTGCAATGGTGACGGTAATAGATGGTGTTGCACCAGTAGCATTGGCACAAAACGTGACCGTGCAATTGGATGCCTCTGGAAATGGAAGTACTAGCGCTGCATTAGTGAACAATGGTTCAACGGATGCGTGTGGAATTGCTTCAATGACTTTAGATAACACTTCATTTACATGTGCTAATGTAGGCGCTACCAATATCGTTACCTTAACAGTAATTGATGTAAACGGAAATGTATCTTCAGCAACCGCAATGGTAACTGTGTTAGATGGTGTGGCTCCAAACCTAGTAATTCAAAACGCTACAGTTCAGTTAGACGCATCTGGAAATGGAAGCATTACAACTGCCGATATCGACAATGGTTCGAATGACGCTTGTGGTATAGCTTCTTTAGCTTTAGACAACATGTCTTTTACATGTGCTAACATTGGAGCGAATACCGTAATTTTAACGGTAACAGATAACAACGGCAACTCCTCTTCTGCTCCCGCCACAGTAACGGTGCAAGATTTAGTTGCTCCTATTACACTTACGCAACCGGCAACGGTTCAGTTAGACGCTTTTGGAAACGGAAGTATCACTACAACGGATATCGACAATGGTTCGAATGACGCTTGTGGTATAGCTAGTCTTTCGTTAGATATTACTTCTTTTAGTTGTGCTAACGTAGGTCCAAACACGGTAACATTAACTGCTACGGATGTAAATGGTAATTCCTCATCAAACACCGCTATAGTAACTGTAGTGGATAATGTAGCGCCAATTACTATCGGTCAAAATGTAACGGTACAATTAGATGCTTCTGGAAGCGGAAGTATTACAACAGCAGATATCGACAATGGGTCGAACGATGCATGTGGTATTGCTAGTTTAGCATTGGATGTTATGAATTTCACATGTGAAAATGTAGGGGTAAATACCGTGGTATTAACGGCTACCGACAATAACGGAAACTCTTCTACCGATACTGTTTCTGTAACTGTTGAAGATAATATCCCACCAGTGACTATTGGTCAAGATTTAGTGGTTCAATTAGATTCTTCTGGTTTAGTGAGTATTACTCCTAACCAAGTAGATAATGGTTCAAATGACGCTTGTGGTATTGCTCTTCTTTCTTTGAGCAATGATTTATTTGATTGTAGTAATGTTGGTACGAACACAACTGTATTGACATCTACCGATAATTATGGTAACACTTCTTCTCAAACAGTAACTATTACTGTGCAGGATTTAATTGCTCCAGTAGCGCTTTGCAAACCAGTTAGCATTACGTTAATGAACGGTACGGCAAGCATTACTCCAGATTCTATAAACGATGGTTCGTATGATGCATGTGGTATTGCAAGTGTAACTATAAGCGATTCTGTTTGGTCTTGTACCGATATAGGAGACCATGAAGTAGTGTTAACCGTTACAGATGTAAACGGAAACGTATCTACTTGTAGCTCTATCGTAACAGTGATTGGCGCTGTTCCTACCTTAGACATTGCTTCTGCTCCAACATGTAACGTGTACACCGGAGGAGATTCAAGTATCATCTATTTAGGATATGGGCCGCAAACCACTGTTTTAGCAACAACTGTAACAGGTGGAAGTATCTTCACCTACGCTTGGACAGGTGCTAACTTAGATAGCAACACCTTAGCAAATCCAACATTCTCACCTACCGTTGAGGGGTACTTTACCTTTACTTGTGTAGTAACAAATGAGTTTGGTTGTGAGGTAACTTCAAGCATCACTATTTGTGTGAGAGACATTAGAGTTCCTTGTAAGGTTAAAAAATGTAAACACAAGTGTAAGAAAGGACACAAAAGTGGAGAATCGCACAGTCGTAAAAAAGGATGTAGCCATAGTTGCAAGCCTACTACGCCAGCGATAGCATCTACATGTATTCCTGCGCCAAAAGTTCCGTGTCCACATTCTTGTAACAAAGGACATCACAAAGGAGATGATCATAAATCTAAAAAAGGTTGTAAACACAAATGTGGACATGACGATGATGATGACGATGATCACGATGATGACGAATGTGACAAAAAAGTGTACATCTGTCATTCTTCAGCAGTACATGACGATGACGATCATGATGATGATGATGATGATGATGACGATGACGATGATCACGGGTCAAAAGGTAAAAAAGGCAAGAAAAGCAACAGCCATAAACCTAAAGCACCTAAATACAAAACACTTAAAATCAGCGTGAATGCAGTAGCTAAACATTTAGCGAATCATCCAGGTGATGTATTAGGTATTTGTAACACATCTTGTGCTGACTTTAACACAGCTAGTAAAAAAGGCGATGAAACCAATAGCATAGAGCAATTTGGAGAGTACACCGTAAATGTGTCTCTATATCCAAATCCATCTATCAGTAACTTCACCTTAGTGGTTGAAAGTGAAATGGATGAGCCTGTAACTGTAGAAGTATATGACTTAGCAGGTAACTTAATGCAACGAGTGGAAGGTCAAATGACTTACAGCGAAATTGTTTTAGGTCAAAAACTAGCAGCGGGTATATACTTAGTTGTAGTTCACCAAGGTGAATTTAAAACAGTAGTTAAAGCTGCTAAAGGAAGTCTTTAAGATTAACATTCTATTAAAAGGTAAGCCTGTTCACATTTTGTGAGCAGGCTTTTTTTATGGCTAGTTTTTAAAATAATGTAACGCTTTAATTAAACTGAATTCATCAAACTCAATATTTCCAAATGGTATATACCCAAGTAATAAATTAGCGCAAAGCAAAAAATGGGTAGTTACACACCCCTAATAAAATAGCAAAAATCCAAATAAAAACAAGCAACAAAAGTCAACTCCATCAACTTCCACTTCAATCGTCAATTTTTAATTTTCCGTCTTCAATCTTCGGACTCCAATCTTCAATCTCCGGACTCCCGTCTTCCGTCTTCAATCTTCCGTCTTCGGACTCCCGTCTTCCGTCTCCCAACTCCTACCCCAACAGCTCCTTGGCATATTCATCCACATTAATCCCACCATAATTACCTGAACTCATAAAAAGTAAATTCTTACCCTTCCATTCCATTTTTTCCAAGTAATTTTTTAATTCTTGAGTAGAATTAATAATAATTAAATCGTCTTTACCGAAAGCCTCTTTTACTTGAGCAATCGTTAAATCGGGTAAGTTTTTATGTTTGGCCGTTTCCGGTAAGTAAAACAATACGGCATGATCCGGACTGTCAAACGAACCTCGGTATTCTTTCAAAAACTCAGGATTAAAACTACTAAACGTATGCAACTCCATCACCGCTACTAATTCACGTTTTGGCCATTGCGTTTTCACCGCGCTTGAAGTCGCTTTCAATTTGGATGGCGAATGTGCAAAATCTTTGTAAATCACCGTGTTTTCATTTTGAGCTACCGTTTCCAATCTTTTGGCTGCGCCTCCAAAATCAGAAATAGCTTCATAAAACATTTCATCGGTAACATCCATTTGGTTTAACACCATTCGAGCACCATTCAGATTCTGTAAGTTATGTGTACCAAATACATTTAACGCTACCTCACTCCCATTTACTAATAATGCAGTTTTCCCATCATTCACCGTGTTTTCAGGAGTTCCATACGGAAATATTTTAACCGAGGCAGGCGCATCTTTCACCACTTTTTGAATGTTCTCATCAGCCTCAAAATAAACCAACGAACCATTGGGCTCAATTGTTTTTACAAAATCAGAAAATTGTTCTACGTAAAAATCAAAGGTGGGAAAAACATTAATGTGATCCCACGCAATACCCGAAATCAAAGAAACATGGGGCTTGTACCAAATAAACTTAGGTCGCATATCAATAGGAGAAGACAAGTACTCATCTCCTTCTAAAATAATGACATCCGCAGTCTTTGTCAATTTCACCATTCGGTCAAACCCGGCTAATTGCGCTCCCACCATGTAATCAAAATCACGGTTAAAATAATTTAGCACATGTAGTATCATAGAAGTAATGGTGGTTTTACCGTGACTTCCCGCAATTACCACTCGCTTTTTATCCTTACTTTGATTATAAATAAACTCGGGATAAGAATATACCTTCAATCCCAATTCTTGTGCTTTCAATAGCTCCGAATTATCTTTTCGCGCATGCATTCCTAAAATTACCGCATCTATATCCGTAGTAAGTTTTTCAGGAAACCAACCAAATTCCGCGGGTAGAATTCCCGCTTTTTTCAATCGTCCTTTAGACGGCTCAAAAACGGCATCATCACTACCGGTAACTTGATACCCTTTATCATGCATGGCCAACGCCAAATTATGCATTGCACTTCCCCCTATGGCTATAAAATGAATTCTCATAATCTTATTTAAATCAATTATTTACCTCAGCATAACGCTCCAGTAAACTCCAATTAATGGAAACCTAAACTTAATAAGGTCCGATTGCATAGAGGAAGGGAATTAATTTTTCTTATAAACACATACCTGTTTGCTAACGAAACAGTAACAAATAGCATCAATTTTCGACTTACTTTTGCAATCTAATTTAAGCAATGGAATTTATCACACAACGAATCTGTATGGGCAAGGACCTTGGGGTTCACGGCAATTTATTTGGAGGAAACATGTTGAGTTGGATTGACGAGGCGGCCGGAACAATGGCTGCAAGCGTTTGCCAATCGCCCAACATGGTGACACTCAAGGTAGATGAAGTAGTTTTTCGTAAGGCGGTAAAGGTGGGTTACCTCATCAAAATTTACGGTCAAGTTTGTAAAATGGGTACCACTTCGGTAACGCTACGAATGGAAGCTAGAAAGCATAACGTAATTACGCAAGAAGAAATTTTGGTGTGCGATACCGAGGTCACTTTCGTGCGGATTGATGAGTATGGCGACACGGTGCCAATTCCGGAAAGTGTACGTAATTTATACAAGGAAATAAGTAGTAATTTTAAAGCGCAATAATTTCACATTATATACCATAGGCATGCAAATAGTTATCGATTTTATTCAGAAGTTCTTTTTCGAATTAGTCTATCTATTTGCCGAAATGTCACCCTATTTAATATTAGGATTCGCCTTGGCGGGCGTCTTACACGTATATTTTCCGAAGCATAAAGTAGCCAAATATTTAGGCCGTAAAAACCTGAAATCGGTCGTAAATGCCGCTATTCTAGGAATTCCACTTCCACTTTGTTCGTGTGGTGTAATTCCCACCGGTATTTCGTTCAATAAAAATGGGGCTAGCAAAGGTGCCACCGTTTCGTTTCTAATTTCCACCCCTCAAACCGGGGTAGATTCTATGTTGGTGACCTACTCTTTACTTGGGTTACCGTTTGCACTTATTCGCCCAATTGCCGCATTTATCACCGGAATTTTTGGCGGTGCGCTAACCAACGCAATGGACGATAGCAAAGAAGAACTTTTTGAAGATGAACCAGAAATTGCACTCAAAGGCTCCAAACTTCAAACCGCATTGCATTATGCATTTGTGGAATTTTTGCAAGACATTGCTAAATGGCTCGTTGTCGGTTTAGCTATTGCAGCCTTTATCTCGGTTATCATTCCCGATGGTTTTATAGAACACAACTTGAGTAATCCCTACCTCAACATGCTCATCGTTTTGGTGGCATCTGTACCCATGTATGTATGTGCTACCGGGTCGGTTCCTATTGCCGCAGTTTTAATGATGAAAGGTTTATCACCTGGAGCCGCTTTTGTTTTTTTAATGGCTGGACCCGCCACCAATGCAGCAACCATGACGGTTATTAAACAATCGATGGGAACAAAAGCACTGATTTCATACCTAACCAGTATTATCGGAGGCGCTTTAATAATGGGCGTATTAGTCGATTTTTTACCTCCGCAATGGTTTATTCTACCCGGAATGGATGTAGGGGGGCACAACCACGAAGAAATGGGCTTGAGCTGGTTTGCCATCGCCTCGGCCATCACCCTATTCTTACTTATACTCAACGGATTTAGATTACAATACATACCAACAAAAATTAAAATAGAAGACATGGCAGATAATGAAAAAGTATACACCGTAGAAGGAATGACCTGCAACCATTGCAAAGCTTCCGTAGAAAAAAACCTTGCCAAACTGGATAAAATCGAATTCGTAGAAGTTGATTTAGCCAATAATGCCGTGAAGGTGAAAGGCGAAAATATTGACAACTCCATTATTGAAGCAGCCGTAAAGGATTTAGGCTACGATTATAAAGGCCAAAAATAAATCGAAAATCGCACTTCAAGCTCAAACCTTCAATGGTTTGAGCCTTTTACTTAACAAGTAATGCTTTAGCAAATTAGCGTTAGAGCAACCATAAAATCAATCAAGGGTTAGATAAACAGATGGGAATCAAAAAAAACGTATTCAAATTTATTAAAAACACAGGGTTTAGCTCCATTCCGAGTAATGAAGGAGCACGACTCATTAATAAAGATGGGTCGATAAACATTCAACGTAACGGACTTAAATTTTCGCAACGTTTTGATGTTTTTCATTGGTTGATAAACATGAGTTGGGGTACATTTTTTGCCGTCCTATTAGCCGGATATATTTTGGTAAATATCGCCTTCGGATTTCTATACGTATTTCTAGGTATGGATGGCTTGTCGGGTGTTCACTCCACCCAGTTTTTAAATCAGTTTTTAGAAGCGTTCTACTTTAGCTCACAAACCCTAACCACTCTTGGATACGGTGCTGTGAGTCCTCTAAGTACTTCCCACAACTTAGTGGCCAGTTTCGAATCATTTATCGGCCTACTGAGTTTTGCTACTTCCACTGGTTTGCTGTACGGGCGATTTTCTAAACCTAAATCTAAAATTTTGTTTAGCCATAAAGCGTTAATTTCTCCTTACCAAGTTAATAATACGGCATTAATGATGCGACTTGTCAACAGTAAAAATGACCAACTCATTAATGTAAACGCAAGTATGACACTCACCTATTTAGATACCAATGAAGGTGTTGCCACTCGTCAGTTTCAAAAATTGGATTTAGAGATTTCGCATATAGAACTGCTAGCTTCTAGTTGGACGATCGTTCATCCTATTACCGACAAAAGCGTTTTTTATAACCTCACGGAAGATGATTTGAAACCACTTGATATCGAAATGTTTCTACACATAGATGGATATGACGAAACCTACTCGCAGCAAATTCATACTCGAACTTCTTATAAATTTAATGAGCTTGTATGGGGCGCCAAATTTGTATCTATCTTGGGAAGAAATGAACAAAATCAAGCGACTTTGGGTTTAGATAAATTTAATGATTACGAATTAGTTTCCTTACCTAACACAACTAGTACTCGTGCTTAAAAAAGAATTTTTCTATCTCGTTCACATTCAGTATTTAGGTTTCCGTTTTCATGGATGGGCCAAACAGCCTAATCTTAAAACCGTACATGGCATGATTGATAAAACCTTGCGTTTTGCCTTAGGTCATTCCGATTTTAAAACTATGGGAACCAGCAGAACGGATGCTATGGTATCTGCAAATCATAGTGCTTTCGAACTCTTTCTTGCCAAACCACTTCCTGATTTAGATGCGTTTTTAGATTTCTTTAATCAAAATTTACCTACCGATATCCGCGCAATAAAAGTGGAACAGGTAGATGAAAATTTCAACATCATTAATACGCCCAAAACGAAAGTCTACGAATACTTGTTCGCCTACGGAAAAAAAGGAAATCCTTTAATGGCTTCATTAATGTGTTTTATTCAATCTGAATTAGATATCCCGTTGATGCAACAAGGCGCAAAGTTGTTTTTAGGCAAACATAATTTCAGTTCGTTTGTTACCAAACCAAAAGAGAATACGCAATTTGAAAGAGAAATCTTAACCTCCGAAATTATCGTGAACACGAAATACACGGCTAACTTTTTTCCAGAATACAGTTTTATTTATAAAGTGAGCTCTAAGGGTTTTATGCGCAATCAAGTCCGATTAATGATGGGACAACTCATTCAATTGGGCCGAAATGAAATTACACTTGACCAATTGCAAGAATTAATTGATAAACGCAGAGAAAAACCGCTCACCTTTATTGCTCCTGCTTCCGGATTAATTCTCGATGAAATTGAATTTGACCTTTCCCCTAAAAAATAGGGCCTAAAAAAATCGCTTCACAATGTGAAGCGATTTGGGGATTGCGGTATGCAGTATTATTTTCTCTTAGTGTTTGAAGATTGCTTTAATGGTTAAATCAGCCTGTAAAGTGGAATCATATGTAGTAGTCTCCAAAATCAATTCGCTAGATGTCAGTGTGTTAATTTTAAACTCGACTACATCGCCACCATCAGTCATTACAACCTTAGTGTCATTTGAAGTTAATTCCCAAGTACCACTCATACTTGTTTGAGGAGCATTTGGATCCCATTTAAGAGCACCCTCATCACTCTGAACAGTTTTATCCGATTTAAACAAAATTAAATCATCCTTTGCGCAAGCATCTTGCAATGCAAAAACATCTCTTTCCCCAACGGGGTCAGGGAACGTTACTAAATTTGAAGTCATAACCCAACTTGATTGAGTTAATAACCCCGACTTGGTTGCAGTAGGTTCATTGGTACCTGTAGTTTCTTTTTTACAAGATTCTAAAGTCGATAAAAATGCGATCGCGAAAATCGCTAGTACTGCTGTGATAAATTTTGTAGTTTTCATAATAGTTGGTTTGTGTTGTGGTTGCAAAGATAGGCTGACAGTTGAGTTTTAAAAACTATTTAGTCACAAACTATCACTATTTGGTCACAGAAATCACTATTTGACCCAAATAGCCCAATTCCTACCCCTTGCTTAATGTACCTATATCCTTTCTATTCCGCTTTATTTTACCCAAATTTGCCCCACTTCAAACAGTATTAGCAGATGTATCATATTTCCAGGAGTTTTGTCATTTTCGTTTCCCTCGGGTTATTTGTTGTTTACCTTATAGGTTTAATATATCCCGACATCATGGAGGTAGATGCCGCGCAGTATGCTGCAATGAGTATGGAAATGTCACAAACCAATAGTTTTCTTCAGGTCCATCATTTAGGAATTAATTATTTAGATAAGCCCCCGCTTATATTTTGGTTAGGTGCGTTATCTATCAAACTTTTTGGCATCAACCACTTTGCGTATCGGTTGCCCAATTTCCTAATCACACTCATTGGTATTTTCGCCACCTATGCGTTAGGGAAGAGACTATATAATAGGAATACTGGAATTTTAAGCGGTATCCTGATTGCAAGTTCGCAGATATATATTCTTCATAACCATGATGTACGTACCGACACCTTATTAACCAATTTTGTGGTGATTGCTATTTGGCAGGGTTATGAATACCTTCAAACGAAGAAACTTTCCAATTTCATTTTTGCCTTTGTTGCAGTTGGCTTTGCGATGTTAGCAAAAGGCCCCATTGGAGCCGTGGTTCCGGTAATGGCATTGGGTACTCATTTATTATATAAGCGTGATTGGGCCAACATTTTTAATTGGAGATGGATCATTGGTATCGGTATTGTTTTAGTCATTCTTGCTCCTATGCTTTGGGGTTTATATCAACAATTTGATTTGCATCCCGAAGCCAGTGTGAATGGTCGGACTGGAGTTTCAGGATTACGATTCTTCTTTTGGGAACAAAGTTTTGGTCGTATAACGGGTGAAAACGTGTGGAAAGATGACTCATCCTATTTCTTTTTTACCCACAACTATTTATGGGAATTCTTACCATGGTCACTTCTGGGCATCGTGGCCATGTTCACCAAATTCAAAAATCTATTCGGTAGTAAATTCTCTTTTACCAGCAGTAACGAAATGTTAACCATGGGCGGATTTATTTTCCCGTTCCTCGCATTATCTACTTCACATTATAAATTACCTCATTATATAATGGTAATTATGCCTATGGCTGCTATTTTTACTGCTGGCTATATTGATTCTATCATAAGCTCAGAAAACGCAAAAGCACGAAATGTGCTATCCATTATTCAATGGGTTTTCTCTATTCTTATTGGATTTTTGGTATTGTTCATTTTGTATTTCATCTTCCCTGCCCAGCACGCAGTATGGTGGATGGTTCCTTTAACACTTTTTGTATTAGGATTTATGCTGTTCAGAAAAACGGATAGAGTAATTCGTTTAATTGGCCCATCTTTAGTAGCCGTTGTGCTTACCAATATTGTGATGAATGGGTACTTTTATCCTCAATTAAATCAATACCAATCCGGTCGTAAATTAGCCGATTGGGCGGTTGAAAACCACATCGGTTCCGACCAACTCGTGTTAGTCAACAAACATTATTTCAACATCTATTTCTACTCAGGTCAAAATTACCATTGGTCCTACCCAGGAAAAATCAAAAAGACCATTCAGTCTCAGGATTTATATGTTTTTACCAACGATTTAGGATTAAAACAGTTTAAAGAAAATGACATCACTTATAAAATCGAAAAAAGACTTTATAACTTCCCAAATTCCGAATTAACATTTGAGTTTTTGAATCCGGATACTAGGAAAAATGCGTTAGAAAACTTTTACATCCTTAAAGTGGACCAAACCAAACCGTTATAATTAGGGCGTTATGGACAAAAACACCCCCTTTCACCTTTTTGTGCTCACCGTTTGTATTGGGTTAATTGCCCCTTTAGCGGTGCAAGACGGGATGTTTATGGATGGCCAAATTTATGCTGCCGTTTCTCATAATTTGGCCAATGGACATGGTTCGTTTTGGTTTCCTACTTTCTCCAAATTTTTCATGACTGATTATAGCGAGCAACTACCTCTGTTTTTTGGGGTGCAAGCGATATTCTTTAAAATACTTGGTGATAGCATTTACACCGAACGAATTTTCTCCCTAATCATGGCGTTAATTACCGGTTGGAACATTGTATTAATTTGGAGACTCATCTATCACAACGAGTCCGATTCAAAAAACCGTACTTGGTTACCCCTATTCTTTTGGATTATGATACCTGTCATTTCTTGGTCGTATATTCATAATGTGGAAGAGATGCTAATGAGCGTATTTGCCACGGCATCTGTGTATTTTATTCTGAAAGGGTTAATTACGGAAAAGAACCTCCTTCCCAATATCATTATCGGTGGCATATTCCTATTTCTAACCAGTTTCTGTAAAGGTTTTCAAGGACTTTTCCCATTGGTTACGATTGTCTTTTATGCTTTATTTTTCAAAACCATTTCATTCAAAAAGGCTTTGGGTTATAGCGTTGTTTTAGGCTTAGTTCCTTTTATTATATATGCCCTTCTACTGTGGAACGACACCTCTTACCTTTCTATCGAAAATTATTTTAACAACCGTATTGTTCGCACATTTACAAAATCCTATTCTGCTACCACTACCAATCATTTTAGTCTGCTAAATCAAATTTTCGAACAACTTATTCCTGTTTTCATCATTTTAGCTTTGTCATTTGCTATTTTAAAATGGAAGATAAAAAATAGCAGGTTATCCATCGATTGGAAACGGTTTGGATTCTTTTTGTCATTGGGATTAGCGGGTTCATTACCATTAATGATTACCTTGGAACAACGAGGTTTTTACCTCACCACCTCCTTTCCTTTTACTGCAATTGCCTTCGCATGTATGGGCGAAAATATGCTGCATCCGGTTTTAGACCGAATCAACCCAAATGGAAAGGGTTTCCGTATTTTCAATGCCGTATCCATTATTGGTCTTGTGGGAGTAATTATTCTAACAGGTTTAAGTATTGGTAAATCAAAACGAAACCAAGATGAGTTGCATGATGTGTATCTCATCGGTGCAAATGTTCCCGAAAACAGCAATTTTTCTATTCCGAATTCTTTGAAAGGTAATTATGGTTTACAAGCGTATTTTATTCGCCATTTTTATATCAGCCTTGACCCAGACACAGCTAATTTGCATACCTATTTCTTAACGTTAAAGGGGTCTAACACACAAATACCTGCGGGCTTCCTTCCAGTTGAGTTAGATTTTAAAACATATCAACTATACCAACGAAACGAACCATAAGCGCAAAAAAATGGCCCTTGAAAATTCAAGAGCCATTCTTAATTCGTTTTTATGATTACTTCACCAAATCCATTTCCTCAACTAAATGTCCCGCTCCGGCATATTTATCGATAATAAAAAGCACGTATCGTACGTCTACCATAATGTTTCGGCAAATCTCTGGATCATACATAATATCACTCATGGTACTTTCCCATGTGCGGTCAAAATTCAATCCAACCAATTCTCCCTTCGCATTTAACGCTGGACTACCCGAATTTCCTCCCGAAGTATGATTTGTAGCTGTGTAGCACACATGCATCCTTCCAGCAGAATCCGCATATTGCCCAAAATCCTTGGCTTCATATAAATCCATTAGCTTTTGAGGAACATTATACTCATACGAATTGGTGTCTCTTTTTTGTGCTATTCCTTCCATGGTCGTATAGTATTTATATACCATACCGTCCACAGGTTCACTTCCCGTCACTTTTCCGTATGATAAACGTAGCGTAAAATTCGCATCTGGATAATAGTTTTTATATTCTGGTAAAACCTCCATTAAACCTGCCATATACACCCGCTGAATACTATCTAGTTTTAATTGCCCAGCACGATACGGTTTTGAAACTCTTTCAAAATATGTGCTTTCAATATCTGTTGCAACAACAAAAGCAGGGTCCGTCAATATTTTCTTATAACTTTTATCATTATACGAATCCAAAAACTTAAACAAGGTAGCTTTGCTCGCAAATAGTGATTTTTCATAGATACTTTTACTGGTTTTCTCAGCTTTTTTCGCATCATTTACGCCAAACGAACTAAATACCATAGGAGGAACAAGACTAGTAGTCACTGACACCAAATATTCCGGAATCAATTTGTTCATTATTTCTTGATCCACGTTGGCATTAAAATCTTTATAAAAACCTTCTGCGGCCGACCTCAACTCTACGATAAGTTCATTCCTTTCTTCTTTAGTAATACCTTCACGGGTTAACCCTTCGAAACGCTTAGAAAAACGCAAAATCTCGGGTCCATAATAATACACTTCAATAAACATACTACGCGCCATAGAGTAGGACTTAAAACCCGAATAGTTTTTTTCGTAAGCGCTTAACACATTTGCATACTTACCAAAAGTCTCAGGGTCTTTTTGAACAGCTACATTGAACTCCGCTTCCAAAGCCAATTTCTTTTTCATGGCTTGGGTTTTATTTAAACCAATAATTTGACCTTTATACTTTTTCCAAGCATTTGAAATTCGTGATTGTTTAGCCGCATATTGAATATTAAGTTCTGGACTATACCGCATTGCCTTATTAATAATTCCTAAAGAAACATCTCTCATTCTAATTTTTGATGGGTTTTCTTCTTCGATGATAAATTTAACCGCAGTGGCAGGTAAATATTCATTGGTACGCGCAGGAAAACCAAAAACCATCGAGAAATCATTTTCTGCAATTCCCGCCAAACTTACCGGAAAGTGGTGCTTAGGAGTATATGGAATATTATCCTCCGCATAGTCGGCCGGTTGATTATCCTTATTCGCATAAATTCGAAACATTGAAAAATCTCCGGTGTGCCTTGGCCAAACCCAATTATCGGTATCAAAACCAAATTTACCTATAGATGATGGGGGCGCACCTACCAAACGAATATCTGTGTAGGTTTCCGTAATAAACAAAAAATATTGATTACCATGATAAAATGGTTTGATATCAGCTCCTAAGGCTTTGTTTTCCTTAACTACATTTTTAATAGAATCAATGCGAGTTTTAATTAACTCTTGTCGTTCATTTTCAGGGGTATCCACCGAAATGCCAGCTAAAACAATTTTAGAAACATCCTCAATCCCTTTGATAAATAAAACTGAAAGTCCTTCATTAGGCAATTCCTCTTTTTTACTCATCGCCCAAAAACCATTGGTTAAATAATCGTTTTCTACCGTAGAATGCTGCTGAATTTGCCCATACCCACAATGGTGATTCGTTAGCAATAAACCCTCTTTAGAAATAATTTCTGCAGTGCAACCACCTCCAAACAAAACCACCGCATCTTTCATGCTTGATTTATTGGCGTCATAAATATCGCTTACCGAAATTTTTAATCCTGCATTTTCCAAATCAGTGGCATTGTACTGCTGTAGTAACAATGGAATCCACATTCCTTCTTTTGCTATACTTACCGAAGTCATCGCTAAAACGATGAATGCGAGCGCTAATAATCTTTTTTTCATTTTTCAACTTTTTCTTTTTGCTCAATAATGGAATGCGAATGTAAACCAATATGAGGCACTTAAAAAATGATACTTTTCTATTTCAATTTGCTCTTAATCTTACCACGTTCACAAAGCAAATTCAATCAATTTAGCCTTATTTTTGCAGCATGCATAGTATCGAACCACATTGGAATTGGCGCAATTTTTATACCGCAGAAGATGATCCAAATTCTCCGTTTTTTCAACGTGAATACAGTGAATTTGAGTTTCAAGATGCTATTTACGATCATGTAATTCATCCACAATGGGATAATTTTGAGTCGGGAACGCTATTTCTTAAATTACTATTTGTAGATTATGATTCGCAATATGCCATCATAGAACTTATGGGTGAATGGAACGACACCCTATATAATGACATCCGTTTTCTAAAAAGAAATATTGTGGATCACCTAGTGGACTACGGAATTACCCAATTCATTCTGATTGGCGAAAATGTGCTCAATTTTCACAGCTCTGATGATTCGTATTATGAGGAATGGTTTGAGGATATTGAAGATGGCTGGATTGCATTACTAAATTTTCGCGATCATGTATTACATGATTTTAAAGAAGCCAATATTGACCATTATTTTTTACTTGACGGAGAGTTAAATGAACAGTCTTGGAGAACGAATACCCCTGAGCAACTTTATACCCAAATTGAAAGTTTGGTTCAGCGAAGAATAGGATAAAAATACCCAAATCTTTTATCAAAATGCTTCTCCTACTCCCACATAAAAACCTTGGGTTTCTACACCGCGTGCATAATCTACTCTTATAAAATAGCGATTTTCTGGAGTTGGGGTAAACCGAAGTCCACCTCCATAAGTATATCTGAAATGAGAAAAAGTAGCCTTAAAATCACCCCCGATTGAACCATAATTAAAGAATGCAGCAGCGGTTAAGTATTTTAAAAATAGTCGGCTTCGATATTCTATTTGACCAACCACCATTTGCCGATCGCGATATACTCCTTTTTGATAACCACGCATCATTTTGTCTCCACCTAGCATTGCCATTAAGTTAAAAGGTACCTCACCCGAATGCACTTCCGAGTACAACTGTAACGCCAAGATATCCTTTTTAGGGGTAAGTGAAATATATTTACGAATATCTAAACTACTATATTGGTCTTGATAAGTACTCCCCAGTGCATTGTTTGCCCAACACGTTGAAAAATCAATAAACCATCCTTTAGTGGCAGAAAAAAGGAAATCTCTCGCGTCATATCGAATACCAAATCCTAAAATAGACTGAATGCTACCTTCACTACCTGGAACATTTCCATCACGCAACAGACTATCTGAAATGGAAGTTATTTGCGTGTTCTGGTATTTATAACGTACCCCAACGGAAATCGTGTTTTCATACACATATCGATACAGATTGGTGGCCAAAACAGGGTAATTAGCATCATACCATTCTCTATATGAACCATCATGAGTATTTCCAATACCAGCGAAAAAATAAGGGTAGATAAAATAACCCAACTTTCCGTTCAACATCCATTTTCGGTTTAATTGTAAGTCAAAACCCACTTGAGCCAACATTTGCTTATTTAATGTATAGACAAACGAAGGTGTAATTGTAGAGAATTTTAATAACGAATCGCTGGAATTAAATGTAAAACTCACCATCGCAGACGCTCCAAAAGCGAGTCTTGTTTCAGGGGTATAGTATAACATTGGCAAAATTTGCAACTTCACTTTCTGCTCCGTTCGCTTCAACTCTTTTTGCAACCTTTTTTGTAACGCGATAGATTCTTCGGGGGTTAGGGTATCTGTATACACTTGCGCAACAGCAGGACTTACAACAAAGCTAAATCCTATAATAAATGCAAATCGAAGTATCTTTTTGTACCTTTTCATCAATGGATCAAATCTACATTTTTAGACAGTATTCTTGCAATTTTGAGGCTAATTATAGCAAAACAGTTTGCTAAACTATTTTTGAAACTAGTCCTTCCAGCCACGCAACATCTCTCTTTTTCCCGGAGGGCCAAGTATTCTTTCCATTCTAAAACCTACAGATTGCATGTCGCGCCTCACCTGCCCTTTGGCTGCATAGGTAACTAATGTGCCACCAATGGTTAGCATATCATATAGTTTTGCAAAAACATTTGGAGTCCATAATTCAGGTTGCTTATCAGGTCCAAAAGCATCAAAATAAATAACCTCAAATGAAGGTTCAATAGCAGTCTCCAAAAATGAGCAATGCATTTTTTTGAGCGATATAGTACTATCTAAAGCTACTAATTCCCCCCAATTAGATTGGTGCATCAGTCTAAAAATAGCGGCTTCCTCATCATTTTTCGCATAGGTCAATTTACTCCAAACGGATTCATTTAATGGATACAGTTCAGTACTGGTTACCGATACAATTATCTTATTCTCTTTCGCAAATGCCCATGTTAACAATACATTTAATCCGGTGCCAAAACCCATCTCGAATACACGTATGGTTTCTTTCTCTACAAAATTTTTCAGCCCTGATTGAATATAAACGTGTTCACTTTCTTGTCGGGCACCGTGAATGGAATGATAGGTTTCATCCAATTCTGAAAGATACAAAGTGGGAGAATTATCGGCCGTTTGTTGAATTTTCAATTTCATTTTTATTAATTCTTCATTAGGGTATCCAAAAATTCTTTACTAGCCAGTTGTAATTCTGGATAAAACTGCCGAAACATTTCATACAATTCATCCTCATGTTTTATCAGAACAGGAACTCCTTGCTCCATACCTGATTCAAAGCGAGCTCTCGAAGACAAGCCATTAAAAACATGCTTCATCCCATCCTTATTTCCGTATTCGAAGAAAATATCTCGCACAATCATAAACTCATAAAACCTTAAAGCTCTTATGGTCAACAAATCTTTTTTACGTTCAATTAAATCATACACCCCATGGGTATATTCCCGCAGGGAAACCGAAGAATAATCACTAAAATGAGAGGCTAAAAAATAATCAAAATAAACATCCGATACTACCGGTGCATACTTTGAAAAATAGGGATTCAAAAGGGCATTTACCTTTTTTACAATGGGATGGCTATCGGTAAACTCATCAATAAACTGATGCAGCTTTAATCCTTTTTGAACTAATTCTGGTCGAATTTCTGATTTACTTCCGCGTATAAAATCTCCAATAAAATTCCCAATTGCAATGTCTTCGTTTATTCCAGAAAGGTGAAAGTGTGCCAAAAAATTCATGGTGTTGCATTAAATCCAAAAATTCAAATGTAAACCATCACTTGCAGTCTAGCGCTTAACCATCATCTTATTTGTTAAATGCTCAATTACGTCTAACCCATAAGCTACCAACGTATCGTCTCGCATTAATGCAGGTCGCACAAAAATGTCAAACTTGAGCCTATCACCAGCTTCATCTGCATCCACAATTTCAATGTCCAATTCATTCTCTTTAATAAATCCTTGTACAATATGACAGTCATGACATCCCTCTCCAATGTATAATGTGTATTTCATATCTCCTAGTTTTCTTTTTCTTATCCTATTTCAATTGATCCATCTCATGGATGATAATGCTTCTTCTATCAAAATCCAAGATGCCTTTTTCTCTCAGTTCGTTCATCACTATGGTCACAGTTTGGCGCGAAGTGGCCGTTAAATTAGCCATATCTTGATGCGTTAGTTTGTGCTTTACCGCATATTCAAACCCAATTTTTTTGCCCTTAGTCAACACCATTTCTTTAATAAATTCAACTATTCGATCATGGGCATCCTTAAAAATAAGGGATTCAAACCTTCGCTCCATTCGCTGTAAACGAAGTCCAATTAAATGCGTTATTTTCAAGTTTAAACGGGGCATGGCTTCCAACATACGTAACATTTCTTCTTTATGAATGGCGCATATTTTAACGTTGTTATCCAACACCTGTGCAAAATCCTGTCGATTCTCCTGTCCGGCAATAGCCAACTCCCCAAAAACTTCTCCCGGCTCTAATATGGCTTTAATAATCTCCTTCCCATCTTCCGAATAGGTTCCAATTTTCACTCGCCCTCTTTTAAGAAGAAATACCACCTTCGAAGGCTCTTCCGGGAAGTAAATAAATTTCCCTTTTTCAGGCGTCTTCATAGCGGAAATCTTATCGATTCGCTCTAAATCCTCGGGACCCAAATCTCTAAAAATATTGATTTGCTCGAGGTACCACAATTTTGATTCGGCTGCTGCCATAGTTCGGATGTTTGTTAATTACTTGAAATGAAAAAAGCTCATTTAAAAAGCCCAAATTAGACTAAATTAAAGCTCACCTCATATTTTTAACAAGTAATTATGCATTGCAAAAAAATAAAATTTCAAATATCTAGATTGTCAGTATCACGACTATTCCATTAATTATACATTTGCAGCCCTACTAAAATTAACACCCAGGTGGCGGAATTGGTAGACGTGCACGCTTGAGGGGCGTGTGTCGAAAGACGTGTGGGTTCGACTCCCATCCTGGGTACTGTTTTAAAGCCCATCAATTTATTCGTAATTGATGGGCTTTTTCGTTTGCGTTTTTTTTATTTCTTTTTTAGGCTTACCTATAAGTGAATAATGCTATTCCTCTTTATTGCTTATTACCAATTGCGTCTTATTCTAATCTAGCTTAGGCGAAATTTGAAGCTAAGCCTCTTTACCATCAAGTACACATCCGCCCCTAAAACCCAAATGCAATGCAACCGACATAATTAACAACCTCATAACCCTAGGTTTGTTTTGAAATTGAGAATTACATTTAAGTTAAACCGAAAAAATACTATTATGAAAAAGCTTATCGATATCTATCAAAAATTTCTGTCTCTTGTTAAAATGATTGACGGACTTCCACTTCTAGTCATGCGATTTTTATTAGCCCTCGGATTCTATTATCCCGCTATGGAAAAATGGAGCAATATGGAAGCCACCATCGCGTGGTTTGGAAATGAAGAATGGGGACTTGGATTACCTTTCCCTGAAATTCAAGCCTATTTGGCTGCCACCACCGAATTTTTAGGCGTGTGGATGTTGATCTTTGGAATTGGTACTCGAATCATTTCTATCCCACTAATTTTCACCATGATTATGGCGATATTTACCGTTCACATCGACCATGGTTGGTACACCATTGGACAATCGGCTTTGAATCCAGAAATTGCAGATAGAATTGGAGCTGCAAAAGACATTCTTAAAGCAAACGGAGATTACGGTTGGTTAACCGAACAAGGCAGCTTTGTGATTCTTCAAAATGGAGTAGAAACCGTGGTTACCTACATTATTATGCTAGCCACGCTGGTCACTGTGGGTCCAGGACAATTAAGCGTAGACTATATTTTAGGTAAAAAAATGCTGAAAGAATAAATTACGGATTTATTAAATCATCACCCTCAAAGATGAGTGTCCAGATTCTGAATAAGAATCTGGACTTTTTTTATCCCTATTTTTAAATGATTTACTTTCTTTTCATTTCTTTTCGCAAAAATACCAAAAGTGCATCACGATCCTTCTCGGTAAGGTGCATTCCAATACCAATAGGTTTTTCAAAATAATCAAAAACAATTTGCTCATTTCCCATTACCCAAAATGATTTGTTAAAACCAGAGGTAATTGATTTTCGGTCGCTTTTTACTTTTCTCAAATCCTTAATATTTTCGCGTACATAACGAGAAACCTTCCCGAAAGAAAAAATTCCACGTTTAATATACCACCCATCATTTGCCATTCTTAGCAATTCATAACCGCTAACTCTAAACAACCAACTGTAAACCGCTTTGACTTCAAAATAGGCCCAAAATGCCAAGTAAGTCACAAAAAAATAAAATTGATTCTCCTCCGATTCACCAGAAAACAGGAAGTAAGCCACATACAGCCCTATCATGGTCCACATAAAAACCCACCCCAAAAGGGCGTGATTCATCCATTTTTCTATAGTTCCATCAATCCTAACAATGGTTTCATTATCCTGTTTACTTATCGTAATACGCTCTCCAATCGACTGTTTCATCTATTTTTTATTTGGAATACATTTTGTTTACTTGCAAAACTTATTTTTGTTGCAATTAAACATGCCAAAAGTGGCATATTAAAATGTTTTGACCATGAAAAATTATTCAGTTATTAAATACGCTTTCGTAGGCATTGTTCTTCTTTTTGTTTTCTCTTTGAATTCTATGGCACAAGTGGCCGGTTCAAAACAAGATAAATTAGTCGACCTTTTTGTAATGGGAAGATTTGAAGATTGCTATATTAAAGCCGCAAAAATGACCGAAAGCGATAAATACAAATCAGATAGTGAACCGTACTTGTGGGTTTCTATGTGTTTGATTGAATTATCGCAAGACCCTGAATTAGAAGAGTTTTATCCGGAAGAAAAAGCGACCAAAGATGCCCTGAAATATGGCACAAAATTCAAGAAAAAAGACGATAAGTTAAAAAGCAAGGAACAGGATTACATTTATGATGAAAACATCGATTTCATTTATGAATTGATTGAAATGGGGCTTATTAAAGGTAAAAGTTACCTTGCCATGGATAATTACTCAAAGGCTTCTTATTATTATAAATTAACTTCCAAATTAGACCCCGATAATCAAGAGTGTCAGTTAATTAATGGAGTGTTGTATTTATATAATAAGAATAGAGAGGGTCAAGACATTGTGGATAATTCAATGGATTATTTCAAACAACGTGCAGAAGCGGGTGGATATGAAGTAAATGAAAAATCAAGACGCGCCTTTGAAGATGGGTTTATGTATTATTCTAATTACCTAGAATCAAAAGGAAATTCAGATGAGGCATTTAATGTAATTGCATTGGCGATTAAACTAGAGCCTAAAAATCAAAAATTTGTTCAACGTTACAAACAATTAAGCGGAGAGTAATTTTTTCGATTCCATCCAGATGAATATTGATATTATCACGCTTTTTCCTGAAATGTTTGTTGGGCCCTTTTCTGAGTCCATTGTAAAGAGAGCTATTGAAAACAATTCCGTAAAAATAAATTTCCACAACCCAAGAGATTACAGTACTAGTAAACACAAAAAGGTAGACGACTACCAATTTGGTGGAGGAGCGGGTATGGTAATGCTGGTAGAGCCCTTGGCGCTATTGCTAGATGAATTAATGGCTAAGACCACGTATGATGCGGTTATTTACATGACCCCAGATGGTGAGCGATTAGAACAAAAAATGCTGAATCAGTATTCTTCTTTCAAAAATATGATAATTATTAATGGGCATTACAAAGGAATTGACCAACGTATCCGAGACCATTTTGTAACTCATGAAATGTCTATTGGCGATTATGTCCTTTCGGGAGGCGAATTAGCCACAGCCGTGTTCTGTGATGCCGTTATTCGACTAATTCCTGGAGCCATTGGGGATGGCGCTTCTGCCCTTTCGGACTCATTTCAAGATGATTTATTGGCTCCTCCCGTGTATACCAGACCTGCAGAATTTAGAGGGTGGAAAGTCCCTGAAATCCTTACTTCAGGTAACTTAAAAGCCATTGACGATTGGAGACATGATCAAGCGGTGGAGAAAACGGAAACCCGTAAACCATGGATGCTTGAGTAGATGAACGCTATGTTTAAAAAAAAAACGAATTTTTTGCAAAAATTTTGTATCAATAATTAATTATTAAATAAAAACTTCGTATTATTGCAGCCCCAAATTTATGGGTCGAAAACATTAAGAATAAAAAAATGAATCCGAAAGTACAGCAAGTTGCAACAAGCAACGTAGAGATAAAAGATCTTCCAAGTTTCAAAGCGGGTGATACCATTACTGTTAACTACAAGATTAAAGAGGGTGACAAGGAAAGGGTACAACCTTACCAAGGAGTTTGCCTTAAAAGAACGGGTAAAGGTCATACAGCTACTTTTACGGTTAGAAAAATTACCAACGGAATTGGAGTAGAAAGAATTTTCCCAATTTCTTCACCATTGATTGAAGAAATCAAGGTGAACAAAGTAGGTGTTGTAAGAAGATCTAAAATTTATTACTTAAGAGAAAGAACAGGTAAGGCTGCTAGAATTAAGGAAAAAAGAATGTAATTTCTTTTTAAGATATTAGTATAAAAAAAGCTCGAACAATTGTTCGAGCTTTTTTTATGACTATTTTTCTCTTTTGGTATAAGTTAAATTTCGACTACAGAATTGTCTACACTTCCTACTTCAACCTTCCGACTTGCGATCTAAAACCGAAGTTTCTTAATCTTAGGTATCGGTCCGGGACAAAACTCCTGATGGCAATTTACACAAGCGGACATTACTGCATTATAATTTTCCAAATTTGGATCTTTACGAAGGACCTCCATCTCGCTTAACCAGCCACGTGCAAACCCAAAATAGGTATCATTAATCTCTGCTGGATTAGTCGCTTCAGCAGTTAAAATACCATCGTATCCATACAGTAAAGAATCCGGGATAGTTTCATTTGAATTTAAGTACGCATGAGCCACCTCCAAATTCGCATACATCCTGCGCATTTCTTTCGCTAATGGACTTGCTTTATACACTACTCCACTTGTTTTCTTCAGCGGTGTTGCTACCGTACTAGTTCCTCTTTTTGAAGCCGGTCTATCAGCTGTTTCAGAACAACTTCCAAAAAAAATAGCTATCCCCAAAGCGAGAATAGCTACTTGCGTAAATTTAGTCCACATATACTCCCGTGGCTTCATATGAAAGTGTAATGATAGGTTCTGTAATTTTATCCAACGAATCCTGTGTTGCATTCGCATCCATTGCGTAATGTCTCAATTGCTCTACAGTAAGGGTGTCGTAATACAATGTTCCATTTAATGTGGTAGAATGACCTTCTGAATCTAGAGGTACAAAAAAATCGTAATCTTTAAAAGAAACTCGAATATCTTCATCACCTGGAGATACTTTCATCCAACATCCTTTTTTCTTGCAGTTTTCTGTAATTTCAGAAGTGAACATTACTTCTTTTGGTTGTCCATCAAAACTAGCTAATACTGCCACAAATTCATCATTCGAAATAGCTGCTGATTTGTCAAATTCTGCACCTGCGAAATAAGGGTAGACATTTGCTTCTTCCATTACCACTACTTCTTCAGTAATTTCATTCGTTTGTTCAGCCTCTTTGGGCGCTTCTGAGCAACTTACCAAGTATAAAAGACCTGGTAATAAATACAATAATTTTTTCATCTTTAAAATGTTATGTTTAGTGAATCAAATGTAATTCATAATCGCTATTCTGCATGATAAACCCGCCTTGATTTTCAAACCCACTTTGGTCACCTACTTTTATCAAGTCAAAGCCTATAGAAAGTCCTGTTTTAGGTTGCACAGATATGTACTCCTCCCAATTTCCGTTAGATGAAAACATTGCAGTCCCAAAATATAATCCAATATCAAATGCTAGAAATGTATTTAGGGTTGGATCAGTAATATATTTTGCACGGTAATTACCCACAAAATCATCCACCCTATGATCCGAATAATTTACATTCTGTTGTACAGGATAGGACACCTTTAAGGCTTGTAGATAGGATAAATCAATCGATTTCATGTACTGCCAACTATCCAAACCAAACACTCTTATTTCCGTTTCTTTATCCTCTAATCGATAAAATATTGAAAGTGCTGAAGAAACAAATGACTGATTATCGCTAATCAAAGCGACATAATTTACTTCTCCTTTTTTTATTGTACGTTCAAAATTTGCTTTACTCGCCTGCCAAATTCGATGAATTGGAATAGAATCATTTACCCTATTATTAAAATGTTTTTGAAAAATTAATGCCTTCCGCTTATCTGAATCATTTCCATCCTGAATAATCACCACGTTTGAATCTTTATACGCCACTCCCATAAAATTAGCCAAATGAACCACTTGCGAGGTAGCCGATGAATGTGCCTTAATTACATACTTATTGGCTAGTAATAATTTGGAAGAAATTTTTGTTGGACTTACAATAGGTATGTGCAATTCTTTCGCTTTAGTAGCGATATATTCAAAATTAGATTGAAAAATTGGTCCTACAAACAGCTTGAACCCTGTGAAATCTGTCTCATTTACCAACTCCTTACACGTTATTGAATCCTTCTTGGTATCAAAATACACCACCTCCACATGGTAGCCCAGCTGAACCAAAGAGTCCATTGCAATGTTAAAACCTCGCATAAATTCCAAAGATTTTTGAGTAAACACGTACAAATTTTCATTCTCATTTTCTTCCTGATTCGCTAAATTTATCTCGGTACAAAAGGGCAAAAACACTCCAATCTTTAAGGTGTCATTAGTATTCAAAGTAGTTGAAAAAACAGAATCATTTAATACGTTTTGCAACGTGTCACCAGATACAAAATCGGGGCTTACAATTGGAATTCGAATACTTGTTCCTACTTGCAAACCTTTTACCAATCCATCATTCACCATTTGAATAGAATCAGCGCTCACATTATATTTTTTTGACAAGGAATAGAGGGTTTCTTGGGGTAGCACTTCGTGCAAGGTCAATGAATCATGAGCAGGCTTTCGAAAGTCAATATCGGTAGTCGCAGAATCTTTTTCCGGAATGAATGGAACCTTTACTACCATCCCAATTCTTAAACCGGACACCAATTCTGGGTTATACTTTTCCAATTCCTTTATCGAAATTTGATACTTTTTAGATAACGCGTATAACGTCTCCTTTTTCAATACTTCATGATAAATGGTGTCGCCAGATAATATTACTTCCGACTTTTTCGCCTCTTTCTTATTGATATCCTTCACCGGAATACGAAGGGTTTGACCAATCCGAACCCCATAGTTTTCTACTTCAGGGTTTGCATTTAGCACCTCTTCTACTGTAACCGAATACATTTTTGAAATAGCATACAATGTTTGCCCTTTGACTACCGAATGGATAATAAACTCACCGGCATCTGTCTTCACCTTTCTAATTTCCGAGGTTTCCTGCGCTATGCATGACTCAGAAAAACCCCAAATTAAAAAACCGATAAACAGAAACCGAAAAATTACCTTCATACCCCTAAATTGAATCAACAACCAAACTTATAATTAAATTCCAAAACCTACACCCCTCTGACAAATTTCAAACCGAAAATTATTTACTACAAATTCATTTCACAGACTTATGAAATGAGTCCCGTTTCTTTAGTAGCCTAATTTTTAGGTGTGTTACCCCACTTATAAACTTAAATGAATTGGATAGTATTTACTTAAACAATCGCTCAATCTTGACCCAATAAATCTATTATCTATTAACCTTTTTTACTCCCATTCAATGGTAGCAGGAGGCTTAGAGCTAATATCATAAACCACTCGGTTTACACCAGATACTTTATTAATGATGTCGTTAGAAACTTTAGCTAAAAACTCGTACGGTAAATGAACCCAATCCGCGGTCATTCCATCCGTAGATTCCACCGCACGCAATGCAACTGCATTTTCATAGGTTCGTTCATCACCCATAACACCAACAGATTTTACAGGAAGCAACATTACACCGGCTTGCCAAACAGAATCGTATAATCCCGAACTTTTTAAACCATCAATAAAAATAGCATCCACATCCTGTAATAAACGAACTTTATCAGCGGTTACGTCACCTAAAATACGAATAGCTAACCCCGGTCCAGGAAACGGATGACGACCTAATAATTCAGGCGATAAGCCCATTGCTTTACCTACTCTTCTTACTTCATCTTTAAATAATGAACGAAGGGGTTCTACAATTTTTAATTTCATATAATCTGGTAAACCACCCACATTATGATGCGATTTTATGGTCGCAGATGGACCACCTGTAGCAGAAACAGACTCGATAACATCGGGATAAATCGTTCCCTGTGCCAACCAAGTTACGTTTTCAATCAAATGGGACTCTTCATCAAACACCTCAATGAAAGCATTCCCAATGGCTTTTCTTTTTTTCTCTGGATCACTTAATCCGGCTAATGCAGTGTAAAACTTTGCACTTGCATCTACACCTTTTACATTAAGACCCAACCCTTTATATTGCTCTAAAACACTATTAAACTCATTTTTACGCAACAAACCGTTATTTACAAAAATGCAGTACAGATTTTTGCCAATAGCACGATGTAACAACATTGCAGCCACCGAGGAATCCACCCCGCCTGAAAGCCCAAGAACCACACGATCATCGCCAAGTTTAGCTTTAAGCTCAGCCACGGTGGTATCCACAAAAGAATCAGGCGTCCAATCTTGAATACATCCACAAATATCCACCAAGAAATTTCCTAGCAACTTTGCCCCATCGGTAGAGTGGTAAACCTCCGGATGAAATTGGATTCCAAAAATATTAGAATTATCAAAATGAAATCCTGCCACCTCAACATCCGAGGTACTGCAAATTACTTTCGCTCCGTTAGGTGGTACATTAATAGTATCGCCATGCGACATCCAAACTTGAGAATTGCTACCCACTCCTTTCATGAGTCTGCTACCCGCATCAACAAACGATAAATTAGCCCGACCATATTCTCTCGTTTCTGAAGGATATACTTCACCACCATTAGATTGAGCTAAAAATTGAGCTCCGTAGCACACACCTAATAAAGGAATATCTTTTGAAATTTTTGACAAATCAGGAACTGGATTATTCTCGTCACGCACAGAAAATGGACTTCCCGATAAAATCACACCTTTTACTCCAGCATCAATATCCGGAATCTTATTAAATGGATGAATCTCACAATAAATATTTTGCTCTCTAACACGTCTTGCAATAAGCTGTGTATACTGTGAACCGAAGTCCAAAATGATGATTTTTTCTTGCATGTGCAAATGTAAAAATCTCCCACTTTAAAAACTAACCTCCATGACCAATTTAACCAGTGAATTTTTCACCATAATATTGGCATTACTTTTTTTTCAGATATACACATGAGTACTACTAACTAAGCAGTTGAAAATGAGTAAAATTAAAACCTCAATTTATCATCCCTTCACAAAAAAATAGCCCATTCCTGCACATTGGCACCGCTTCCACCTTCGAAACCTCAGGCAGCACTATTAATTAGCCTAATCAATTACAATTTTCCCTCACAAAATAAAACCACATTCCAAATCATCATCCCGAATACATCCGTCCTATAATAGGACCAGGATTAAAACAAGAGAAATAAATTCGATTTTAGAACAAAGCTGCTTGAGTTACGTTAAGTAGATTAGCAACGAATCGGATTAAAAATAGGAGCTCTTTTTACATGAATTTTCATTCTGATAGTTCCAAAAGTTGCTTCTTTAAGACATGCTTTTTATTCGCACCACCTACCTTTCAAAGGTGCTCACCGGAAAACGGTTCGGTTGTTTCTTTTTTACGCTAAAAAAGAAGTAATAGTTAAAATCTCAAAATTCTAAAACTCACTCCCATCAAAAAAACCACTACTTCACCGTCAGAATAAACATCCGATCATCAAAAGGTGATACATTTTCATGAATCACCCTCAAAAACCCATCCCCATACGCAGATGCCATTTCCAAATAATTAACCCTTCTTTCCTGAAAAACACCAGATGGATAAATGGATTCTCGTATACTATGCAATCGATCCAATTTCACTCCTTGCTTACGTTTAACCGACTTCATTATTTTTCGGTCCAATTTTTTCAGCTCTCTCAAAAAACCCTGCTTGGTACTCTTTAATGATTTAATTAATTCCGGGTCAAATTCCTCCAACTCAGATAATAAGCCTTTAATTTTTTGATGTACCTCCGAATTATGCTGGGTTAACTTTTCTTGAAAAGGATTATCATTTTTAAGAAGAATTTTTATTTGTTCATTTTCAGGCAAAAATAACTGCGGGATAGTTAGACAACAATCCAAAACCTTTTTAGCCGATTTCTTTTCAAGTACTAAAAATGCGTCTCTAATTTGTAGCAAAGGAAAGGAAACTCCGTAGAATTCAAACGTACTTTTTAATTCTAACCAGTACGCCACTTCAGCACCTCCACCAACATAAACCACATTAGGTAAAATCAATTCTTGGTACAATGGACGCATTAACGCGTTCGGACTGAAGCGTTCTGGGTAATTCTTTAATTCTTGTAGTATTTCAGGTTCGGTAAATTCTATTTCCGTATCGTTAACCTTATATTTACCATCCTCATAAATGATTCGTTCGCGTAATCCTGAAACGACATAAAATAAATTTATTTCGCGTGGTGTAACCTGTGCCGCATAAATAGGTGGAAACGAGTCAACTGTTTCATTTACCAACACCACCGTTTTTTGCTCCAATAGCTCTTGCTTAACTATAGGGCTAAAAAGTGATTTCAATTTAGCATCATTCCCGTCTAAAATAACCAACCCATCCTTTTCAAAAAGAGTATTTACAAAATAACGAGTAGCTGCGGCCAAATTAGAATGTTCCACATAGGCTTTTCGAACCAATTGAATTAGCTCCTGATTTTGCAAATCATTCCCTAAAACCTGTTCCAATTGGCTCACTACTTCTCCTAAACCTTCGGTAGAAAACTCACCCACCATTCCGGTTTGATCCGATTGCCATTCCAATCGTTCTCCATTCACGTATGTGTGGTTTATTTCCTCAAAGTCGTGATCCTCTGTGGCCATCCAATACACAGGCACAAAATGGTAACTAGGATACTTCTCACTCAAAACTTGAGCTCCTTTTATGACCGAAATAATTTTATAAATAAAGTACAACGGACCAGTAAATAGGTTTAGTTGGTGTCCTGTTGTAATGGTATACGTATTTTTGTTTTGTAAGGATTGTATGTTTTTTGTTACAATTTTCGAAGTTTCAAAGTCCGTATATTGACGTTCCAGAGCGTCCGTCAAAACAGGTCTATTCGGTTCGGAAAGTTTTTGTTTATTCTCAATTACATGGATAACATTTTCAATGGTTGATTCAAAATCATACAAATGACTTATGTTTTCATCCCCTCTCAAATAGGCTCGCGTCAACTTTGCCAGCATTCCAGCATCATCATACGAAATAGCTTCTCTCTTTACCTTCACCACGCAAATGTAGCATAAGCAAGATTCAATTGAATAATCTACTATTATAAATTTTGGTTAATTTACGGCCGGTTTATCCTACCAAGAAATCATACAAAACACACAGGTATTTTTGTAAGTTAAATGGAATTAACCCATTATATTCCAACTAGAAACCGATGAAATGGCAATCTATTTAAATTACTTCTCCAAATAAATCATACGCTTCTGCATCTGTAATCTTGACATTAACGAAGCTGCCAATTGCCAAATAATTCTCATCGTCCTGCAAAATTCTTACTTCATTATCTACTTCAGGCGAATCAAATTCCGTACGTCCTACATAATATCCAGACTCCAAACGGTCAACAAGTACTTTAAAGGTTTTACCAATTTTACCTTGATTAATTTCCAATGAAATTTCACTTTGAAGCTCCATAATTGCATTCACACGTTCTTGTTTCACGTCATCCGGAACATCATCTTCCAACAAATGGGCGGAGGTATTTTCCTCATGTGAATACGCAAATATTCCTAGTCTATCAAATCGAGTTTCCTCAACCCAATCATACATTTCTTGAAAATCTTCCTCTGTTTCCCCTGGATAACCTGCTATTAATGTAGTTCTAAAAGCAATTCCAGGAACTTTTTCACGAATTTCCTTTACTATAGAAATGGTTTTTTCCTTAGTAATCATCCTTTTCATACTCTTCAACATGTTATTACTAATATGTTGCAAAGGCATATCAATATAATTACAGATGTTAGCACGTTCTTTCATTACTTCCAAAACCTCTTTCGGAAATGCAGATGGGTAGGCATAATGTAATCTAATCCACTCTATTCCCTCCACATCACTTAGAGCACGGAGCAAATCAGCCAATTGACGTTTACCATTTAAATCAATACCGTAATACGTTAAATCCTGTGCAATAAGTAGTAATTCTTTTGTTCCAGATTCGGCTAATTTAGTGGCCTGTTGAACCAAATTTTCAATAGGAGTAGAAATATTCAAACCACGCATAATTGGAATAGCGCAAAAAGAACAGGTACGGTCACATCCTTCAGAAATCTTTAAATAGGCGTAATGGGTCGGGGTGGTTAATAACCGTTCTCCTACCAATTCTTTTTTATAGTCTGCCTTTAAAGTTTTTAATAAACGTGGTAATTCTCGTGTACCAAACCAAGAATCTACTCCTGGTATTTCTTTTTGCAATTCCTTGCTATATCTTTCAGATAAACAACCCATTACAATCACCTTATCCACATCACCCTTTTCTTTAGCATCTACCCAATCCAAAATCGTATCTATCGATTCTTGTTTGGCATCCCCTATAAATCCACAAGTATTAATAACCACTGTCTCAGCACCATATTCTTCACTTTCGTGCGAAACCGAAACTTTGGAAGCCTTTAACTGCCCCATCAAAACTTCTGAATCAAAAATATTTTTAGAACAACCCAAAGTCACCACATTAACCGATGACATTCTTTTCTTACCTGTTTTCATACCCATGATTTATATCCAATTAATATTTATTAAACAAATTATACTGGATTTTTAGGATTGCAAAAGTAGCCAACAAAAAGTAAGAGAATCAATAATTGAATTGTAATATTGAATTAATTGAAATCGAGGCATTCGCATCCAGTAAATGAAGCATTTACAACCCCAATACACAGATGAGAAACTAGTCTTATTCGCCTAATAAAGGAATTAATTCATTTCCGAATAAACCGCGTCCTTTAACCCTTTGATTATATAATTTAATTGATTTTTTGTCAAAGTAGGATGGATAGGCAAGGAAACCATCCTAGAATGAATGTCTTGAGTTTGGGCTAAATTTTCTACAGATAAATAACTAAGCGCAGCTTGTTGATGAATAAGCCCTGGGTAATACAAACGTGCAGGAATTTCCAATTCCAATAATTTTGCCATGATCCTATCCCGTTTTTCCTGTACTAAAATGGTAAATTGATGATAAACAGATTTGCTATTTTCATTTTCTTCACCACATTCAACGAAATCCATTTCATTAATAGACTCCTTATAGAAAGAGGCTATCTCTTGGCGTTTTTGATTCCAAGAATCTAAATACGGAAGTTTCACACTCAAAATCGCGGCCTGAATAGTATCTAGTCTACTATTTCTACCAATCAGTTCATGTTTATATTTTTTCGACTGACCATGTTGGGCTATCATTTTAGCTTTAGCAAGTAATTTCACATCAGCTGAAATTATGGCTCCTCCATCACCAAATGCACCTAGATTCTTGGATGGAAAAAACGAAACGCAACCAATATCACCAATGGTTCCCGTTTTTTTCCATTCGTGATTTACTTTACATTCGGCTCCAATGGCCTGTGCATTATCTTCGATTACCTTAATCTTATGCGATGAGGAAATTTTCATAATCTCATTCATATTCGCTGGCATTCCGAATAAATGAACAACAATTACGGCCTTGGTTTTTGAGGAAATTTTTTGTTTGAAATCGTGTACATCTAACGTAAAGCTATTATCAATATCCACAAAAATGGGTGTTGCGCCAACATTAATAATTGCCTCAGCAGACGCAAAATAACTAAAAGATGGAACTATGACTTCATCGCCAGCACCAATTCCCAAAGCCAAAAGTGAAATCTCCAAAGCATCGGTCCCATTACCCACACCAATAACCTTTGCTCCCAAATAATTCCCAAGTTGCGATTCAAATAATCCAACTTCCGGTCCATTTATGAAGTTTTGATGACTCAAAACAAGACTCATCGCTTGGTTCAACTCATTTTCAATAGGTTTGTGTAATTCCCTTAGGTTTATTATTTCTATTTTTTTCACCAGTGTAGTCCTAAATTAAATAAAAACTAGTCTCCAAAAAATGACCCAACAAACTCCCGTTTATTAAACACTTGCAAATCGTCAATACCCTCACCTACTCCAATATATTTTACCGGAATTTTAAATTGATCGGAAACCCCAATTACCACACCACCTTTAGCCGTACCGTCCAATTTGGTAACCGCTAATGAAGACACCTCTGTAGCCTTTGTGAAAGCCTGAGCTTGTTCAAATGCATTTTGACCTGTAGAACCATCAATTACCAGCATAACATCGTGAGGAGCATCTGAAATCACTTTCTTCATTACGTTTTTAATTTTAGAAAGTTCATTCATTAAGTTTATCTTATTATGCAACCTACCAGCGGTATCAATAATTACCACGTCCACATTATTCGCTACGGCAGAGGATAAAGTATCAAACGCCACTGAAGCTGGATCAGCCCCCATACCTTGCGAGATTACCGGAACACCCGTTCTTTTACCCCAAATTTCAATTTGATCTACCGCTGCGGCTCTAAAAGTATCCGCGGCACCGATCATTACTTTTAACCCATTGTTTTTAAATTGATTAGCCAACTTACCAATAGTTGTAGTTTTGCCCACTCCATTAACCCCAACCACCATAATCACATAAGGTGATTTTTGCTTTGGGATTTCAAAATCGGATAACTCAGAAACATCATGCTCCTCTAGTAATCCAGCAATTTCCTCTCTTAGAATACGGTTAAGTTCTGAAGTTCCCACGTATTTATCGCGAGCTACTCTCTCTTCAATTCGTTTTATTATTTTCAAGGTAGTATCCACTCCCACATCAGAGCGGACTAAAACCTCTTCCAATTCATCTAAAACCTCATCATCCACAGTATCCTTACCAGCCACTGCACGCGACATTTTAGAGATAAAACCTTCTTTAGATTTTTCTAATCCTTTATCTAATTTATCTTTCTTTTCTTTCGAAAACAATCCAAAAAATGCCATACTAAAAATAATTAATCCAATTCAAAACAAATTTGAAAATAGAAGCCACAAAGAAAACAAAGAAACGCAGAGTTTCCAACGGGTTAAATATTATTTCTTAATTCATCAATAACTTCATTTAACAAAGGAACTTATAAAGCTGTATTTCTCATTATGAATAGATAATTCAACCGCAACAATTACTTCTACCAATGAAGCTCTTAGCCAGCGCTAATAATTAATTTCAATCAATCCTCTACAATTCCACCAACCAACTCATTCATCCCTGAACTCAATTTTAGTCCAAAAAATCATCAAATTAAAAAAGACTTAAATAAAAAAAGCTCTCCTGAAAAAACAAGAGAGCTTTGCATTCCGATTTACGGAAAAAATTATTTTGAGATAAACTCTTTTACCTTATCGGTAGGAACTAATCTCTCTTCAAACATATAAGCACCAGTCTTAGCTGATCTTACCGTTTTAATAACTTTAGTAATGCTCTTAGCACCACCTTTACCTAACGTTGCAACAGTTTTCTTAGCCATTTCTTAAGTTTTAGGTTTATTTAATTTCTTTATGAACAGTCATTTTTTTCAAAATAGGGTTGAATTTCTTCAATTCCATTCTGTCTGGAGTGTTCTTTCTGTTTTTAGTCGTAATATAACGAGATGTTCCTGGTAAACCAGTAGTTTTATGCTCAGTACACTCAAGAATCACTTGAATTCTATTTCCTTTTTTCTTAGCCATGGTACGGTCTCCTTAAAATTATCCTTTATAATAACCTTTCTCCTTTGCTTCTTTCAAGCAAGCAGAAATGCCTTTCTTGTTAACAGTACGAATAGCAGAAGTAGACACTTTTAAAGTAATCCATTTATCCTCTTCGGGAATATAAAACTTCTTTAGCTGAAGATTTGGTTTAAACACTCTTCTTGTATGTGCACGTGAATGAGAAACATTGTTCCCAGACATTCTTTTCTTTCCTGTTAATTGACAAATATTAGCCATCTTTTCTTCGTATTATTTTTTCCCTACTAATAAGGGGCTGCAAACATACTATTATTTTATTGAAAAAATCAATAGGTTTTTTATTTATTTTTCAATCAATTTAGAATCTATTTCCAAGGCCTCACTAATTACCATTTGAATAGCCATTTTTGTGGCTGAATCAATTATTTCCTGTCTAGTTCCTTCAAAAAAATAACAGATAGCAAAAGTCCGCGTTTCAGAACTAACCCCAATCCAAACAGTACCTACTGGCTTTGATAAACTACCCCCATCTGGTCCTGCAATACCTGAGGTAGAAATCGCATAATCAGAATCCATCAATTTCCTTACCCCATTCGCCATTTGACATGCGACCAATTCACTCACCGCACCAAATGCACTCAAATCGTCATCTCTAACATTGAGAACATTTGTCTTAATCGAATTTGCATAAGAAACAACTCCTCCTTTAAAGTATGAACTGCATCCATCTACTAAAGTTATCTTATGCGCCACATTACCACCTGTACAACTTTCAGCCGTTGATAAGGTTAACTCTTTTCCTATAAATAATTCCTGTAATCGCTCGCTTTCCATCTTCACCCTTTCCTACAAAAATAAAATTTCGACTTGATAAATCTCCTGTAAATCTAGATTCCTACACAATGGAATAATCATATGCAAAGTTGTCATCACCGCTTCTACCTTCGAGGGCCTCAGGCATCGCTAATAATTTAGCTTAATCATTTAACATCCAATTAGTACAAATCATGAATCACACTCCAAATTTGCATCCCGAAGACAACCGTCCTATAGGGGAATAAGGATTAAAGCAAAGAATTAAAATTCATTTTTAGGACAAAACTGTTTGACGATCGTTAAAAGTTAAGGAACGAAACTTTTAAAAGGAGGAGTCTTTTGTACTTGAATTTTGATTCTGCTAGTTTTAACTGCTTCTCCTTTAAGACATGCTTTTTTGTTTCTTTTTTGCGTCAAAAAAGAAAAGAAGTAACATTAAAACCACAACTACCAATCATTCCACAACCGCTTCCACCTTCGAGAACCTCAGACATCGCTAATAATTTAGCTTAATCATTTAACATCCAATTAGTACA
>TARA_R110002050_G_scaffold273113_2_pt1 | contig 47961 bp, 28 predicted proteins | sample TARA_R110002050 | Tara Oceans TARA_R110002050 (sample SAMEA4396988) | marine metagenome | biome: Polar Biome; feature: [DCM] deep chlorophyll maximum layer (ENVO:01000326); material: water (ENVO:00002006), including particulate matter (ENVO:01000060) such as... | depth 25 m
ATATGCCATTTGTGATATTTCCCCTAACATCCCTACACAAAGTAATGCATGCCCTTGATCTCTGCCACTTTCCTGTAATTGACCTAGACCATCTGGATGAATATAATAAATAGCTTTGTTTAGATTTCCGTTTCCTGCACCTGTTTTTAAATAATTCAATGCAAAATCGTATTTTTCTTCATCTTCTGTTAGTACTGCAATTGCTAATATTGAAGAAATATTACACAAATCCCAGTTTGCCCAATAATGGCTAATACAGGTATTCCAATGCGTATCTAAAAATGCTTTATTAATTGGGTAAAATACATCAACCATCCATTGTTTATACGTATCGAAATCTTCTGAAGCCCAACCAGAATAGTCTCTCATAATTTCGGCAGCATTAGCGAATTGATATCCGTAAATACCAGCGCCTAATGCCTTGTTTGAATTTCCGCTTATGCTTGTGCAAGTGCTAGCCCATGAATTTAAAATAAAAATAGCTCTTTGAGCAAAAATATCATCTCCTGTTACTTTCCATCTAACAGCTAATTGAAATGCTGCTGCTGCATCATTAAAAGCAACACTATAATTATCAGATTCTGGTTCTTCTGTAGAACTTCCACCTCGAATTAACTTTACAACTGGATTAGGAGTATAATTTGACTGTGCATGCGCATTACTAATCAATTTATTCCATCCAGAAAGCCAAGGCTCTGCTCCTGCATTAACTTTTATCTTTATTCTATCAAAATCTGACTGTTTCACTAAAAGACCTGGATGCACAAAAGTTTTTGCTTCTGCCTCTTCTACCGTTATTTGTTTGGAAGCGGTCGTTCTTACATTATTACCATTATTTTTAGAAGTAATAACGACATCTATAGTATTATCTACCACCAAATCACTCGTAGCTACATCAACAGAGAAAGTTCCTCCAGATGCTATTGTTGTATTATATGCAGCCCCATTTACCAATACAATTACAGCATCACCTGCTGCTATATACCCCCCTGTGGCTGTTCCACTTATTGTATGTGTTGCTTGATTACGTTCACTTGCATCAATAACATCGTCTGTTGCAATGGTGTTAATTGTTATAGATGCTGGTGTTGACGATCCTCCATCATCACTACCACTACAACCCAATGTTCCAAAAAAAGTGAAACAAATAAGTAAATTAATTAAAAAATATTTTTTCATAGCTAATATTTAATTTTAATAAGCAAAGACGGGTTCAAATAAATGAACCCGTCTTTGTCTTTAAGTTAAAGTCTAATTAAGGAAAGCACTAAGATCCTCTTTACTTTTAAAGGTTCTAACCCAATCTACTTGGTAACCTGTTTCAGCTGATGTAATATCTGCAATTTTAAATTGCCATACATTTAATTCTGTTCTTTCAGTATATTTATCTGACACATCATAATATATTACATTTTTACCTGCAAAATCTGTTATGTAACTATTATTACTACCAGTATATGGGTCTAATTTTATATTTCCTGTCCCTGGTTTATAATCTCCTGTTTCATTAAAGGTAATCTTCATCGCTATAATTGGATATTCTGGTGTGTATACCCAAGATGCTTTATCAGCCCCACTTGGATAAGGGAACTTTCCTAATATAACATTATAAAGATCTGCACGCCTTTTATTTGTCCCAGCAAACTGTGTAGGATCAAAGGTTACTTTTAATTTTCCATCTTCAATAGCAACAGTAGAGTTCTGGCTTGCTGTCCAATCTCCTGTTTGTGTCGGGTCATCAAACTCAAAGAAATATTTACCTTCTGGTTGCAAATTATCTTCCATAATATCACTTATTGAAGCATAGGTGCGTATCCAGTCAACTTTTACCACATCTCCACCTAAAAGACCTTCAAATTTAAGATACATATACACATTAAATGCTCCAGATGAAGATAATTCACTTCTTTCTAAGCTAAAAACATAAATATTATCGTTTATAATAGTATAATCAGGCAAGCTATAATCTCCTGCTACGCCATCCATACTACCATCATTGTACAGTGCTGCAATAAAGCCAGGTTTATTAGGCAATTCATCTATTTTTACAGCCAAATATGGTTCTGAATCGGGATAAATAGGCATTGCTGTATTCATGAGTGAGCCGGTAGTAGACGTATTTGAAACAGTTGAAGATAAATAACCTCCATTTGTACTAATAGCACTAGTTCCTCCCCATGAGTTTTGCCATCCTTCATTATTTCCATCTGTATTGAAACCATAGTTAATTCCGTAGGATGTTAAATAAGTAAAAACTGGGCCAGTAGCTATTATACTTCCTACAGAAAGCTTAACAACTCCAGTTTCTCCATTAGCAGGAACAATGACATTAACACTGGTATCTGTAACTGATACTACTTCTGCACTAGTTCCATTAAATAAAACCGAAACATTGTTTAAATCTGTTCCAAAATTAGTTCCATTAATTGTGATTTCATCATCTTTTGCTCCAGAATTGGCGCTAAGACTCGTTATTTTAGGCCCTGGTATAAAAGTAAAAACTCCTGTTGCCTCTTTTGTATAAGTCCAAACCTTTACACTTATTGTTCCTGTTGAAGCCTCTTCTGGCACCTGAACTACAATTTTATCATCTGCAACACTAACTATTTGATCTTCTGTAGTAGCAACACCATTAAAAAACACAGTAACTGCTCCTTGATAATCTCCAAAATCAGAACCATTAATTATCACCTCATGTCCTGGACTTCCAGAAGTAGGACTAAAATCACCAACTGTTTGCTCTGGGTATGTATATACTTTTAACTCGTCATTTTCTTCACATCCTGTTAAGATAAATGCAAATCCACATACAAAGGTTGTAAGGATATATGTTATTATTAAATTTTTTTTCATTTTTTTCATTTTTAGATTATTTAAAAATTTCAATGATTACCAACCTGGGTTTTGCTCTAATGCAGGATTCAATCTTCTTTGAGTTGGTGGAATAGGAAATAAATAATTTTTCCTAGTAAAATTTCTATTAGAAGCTGGATCTATAACAGATACTCTTCTTGTTCCAACTGCTGTTGTTACAGATTTTTCTCCATAAACAAAGTCTGCTGGGTCATATAAATTTGTATCAGTTTCATAAACCGTACCTTCTATAACCGCACCAAGTAAATCTTCACTTAATTCGTCTTCTGCAATACCCCATCGCTTAAGGTCATCATATCTATTATTTTCGCCAAACAATTCAACAGTTCGTTCTCTGCGTATTTCTTCTAACATATCTAAACTATTCGTAGAAGCTAAGGCATTTGTTAAAGCTGCAACTCCTGAACGTGCTCGAATTTTATTAATAGACAGGTTCAAATCTGCATCAGAAATAGAACCATCTCTTTCCATAAGTGCTTCAGCATATGTTAAATATACTTCTGGCAAACGAAGATGCGGATAGTTGAATGATTCCTCTAATGCTGCTCTATAAACACCATAGTTATACGAGCGGAACTTAGTAGCATTGATACCAGTTCCCGAAGTACTCTCACTTGCAGCATTTAGTTTTACAGAACCGTCTGCAGGAATATCTTCACCAAAGTAAGCTGTTAATCTAAAATCTCTGTTTATAAATTCATCAGACGTTTTATTGTACCCTTGAAATAAAGGTGATTTATCAACAGGCAATCCATCTGTACATAATACCATATCCATTAATTTTCTGCTTGGAGATAATCTTGTTGAAACGGTATGACTTACATTAGTACCTCCTTGTCTTAAGTTATAGTCATAAATACTTTGAATAATAAACTCTTTATTAGAGCTTTTATCAAAACCCCCTGGATTAGAATCACTATCTTCTAAATTGAATAAATACCTACTACTTAAATTATTTAGTTCAGCATTTTTATTCCAAAGTTCATAGCCGCCATTATCCATGACATCTTTACTTAAAGTAATAGCCTCTGTTAAATAAGCATTAATATTTGCTGAAGACGTTCCCGACCCTGTAAAATCTGTAGTTGTACCCACATATTTCTCCCAAGTTGCTTCGTATAATAATATTTTTGCTTTAAAAGCCTCGGCGCCCCATTTACTTATTTTTCCTTTATCCATACTACCAATATTTTGCTCTGTAGGCAAGCCCGCAATAGCTTTATCTAAATCGGAAAATATTTGATCAATAACTTCATATCTACTATTACGTGCCCCGTAAAGTTCTGGAGAATCTAAATCAATAACAGTTGTAACTATTGGAACACCTCCAAATCGTTGTAATAAGAAAAAATGGTGCCATGCTCTAAAGAAATATGCCGCTGCTACAGATTCTGAGATACCAGAGGCTTCTCCACTATATTCACTAGCCTTTTGCAATAAAATATTTACATCTCTTAAATAATAATAAGTATTAGTCCAATATTTATCATCATTAGTAATTAGATTTGCGCCTCTACCAACTTCAAGAGGTAATCCATTTAAATCAGATCCAAAATCAGTAAAATCAAAAATATTACTATTATAATCATTACCAGGCGTTCCTGATGCTCTTGTTGGACTCCAACTCACCATACCTACGTATAGTTGGTTTGCCGCATTAACAAAATGTTCTGGTTCATTAAAATAAGCCGCTTCGGTAACCGAATCTAACGGATTTAAATCTAAATAATCTTTCTCGCAACTTAGTAGTCCAAGAAAAAGAATCATTATGGGAATTATTATTTTTTTCATAATAAATAATTAATTTTTTATTGATTAAAATGTTAAGTTTAAGCCTACTGCCCATGTTCTAGAAAACGGATAGATGCTTTGAGAACTTTCTCCAAATTCTGGGTCATAACCATCTTTAACACTTGAAAATTCAAAAAGATCACTACCAGACACATAAACTCTAAGTTTATCTAAGTTTATTTTTTCACTTAATGATTTTGGTAAGGTATACCCTAAAACAACATTCTTTAAACGGATATATTTATTGTTTTGTAATACAATATCATTATTCGCCCAGTTATGTTTTGATCTATTAGGGTTAGTAGTCATTCTAGGGTAGGCTGCGCCTGTATTATCTGTAGTCCAAGTTTTATTTAAATAGGCAGCCGTTTGATTCGTCCATACTGCAGTAAAAGGATATGCCATAAAACCAGTTCTTACAATATTTTGCTCTAAAGCTCCTTGGAAAAAAGCAGTAAAATCAAAAGCTTTGTAACTTGCTCCTAAGTTTATACCATACACATAATGTGGTGCGGCATCGCCCATAAATATGGCATCTCCAGAATCTCCTTCACCACCAACATCATCAATATAACCATTACCATCAACATCTACTTTTCTAGTATCTCCTATACGCAATCTTTGATTAGCATCAGATTGTACTGGTAATTCGCCTTGATTTACTGAAGTATACGTTGCATAATACGCATCTACTTCTGCTTGTGTTTGAAATAACCCATCGGTTTGATATAAGAAGTATGAATTTAATGGATAACCAACTCTGGTAGCCACTTTACCAGCTTGAAATGATGTAGCACCTTCCATTTTTACGAGTTCATTATTATTATCAGACATATTTACAGATATGTTGTACGAAAAATCACCTTTAGCATCTCTCCAACCTAAAATAGCTTCCCATCCTGTACTTTCTAAATCTCCACTATTTGATTTAGGCGCTGTTCCTCCTAAAACACTTGGATAAATAATATTAACTAACATACCTGTATTCTCTTTTTTATAAACTTCGAAAGTACCTGTAAGTCTGTTATCAAATACACCAAACTCTAAACCAATATTACTCATTTTAACTTCTTCCCAAGTACGTGTAGCACTTGTTAACCCACCTACTCTTGCTGTATTTTGATTTCCTGGTGTTGTTCCAAAAGGCAAAGATCCTAATGAAATACTAGACAGGTAATCATACAGTCCAATACCTACTTGATTACCAGAAGTACCATAACTGCCTCTTAGTTTTAAGTAATTAATAGCAGTATCCTTTAAAAAATTCTCTTCAGAAATTAACCAACCCCCAGTAACACTACCAAAATTAGTGTACTTATAATTTTCAGCAAATCTTGAAGATCCATCTCTACGACCCACTAATTCCAATAGATACTTTCCATTATAATCATAATTGAATCTTGAAAGTGTAGAATAAATACCCCAATGGCCTGCACCTCCTCTATTGGTAACATTATCAACTGGCGCTACATTTAAATCGTAAACGCCAAAATCTTGAATTCCTGAACGCTCTCCATTTAATATTTGATCTTCTTGTAATTCTGCGGTTAAACCTGCCATAAATGCAAAATTATGGCCAGCGCTTGAATATTTGTAATTTAAAAACCCTCCATAATTTTGATACGTTCTATCTCTAGCCTCTGCTATAATAAGCGATGTAGGGTTAATTCTTTCTGCTGAAACTCCACCATTCCACATATAGGGTTGTACCGTTAATCTATACTCATTTAATCTACCTGCAAGCTTATTGAAAGAGGCATTTGCAGTAAATTCTAAGTTATCTATTATTTCATATTTAAGACCCAATGTTAATTTTGTAAGATCTTCTGAAAAATCTTTTCTTCCCCCATCTGTAGTAGCCGCTGTAGAGTTTCTGTTTCCTGCAATATTAAAGTTAGCATACCATTGACCATAAGGGTTTAATGCTGGAAAAAACGGTGGATCATACGATCCTGCAGTAGCATCTAACCCTGTAGACGGCCCTGATGTTTTTGTCCGTTGATAAGTAATACCACTCTGCAATGATAATTTTTCAGAAATATCATAATCATAATTAAAACGAATATTATATTGTTTAGTACCATCGTAAGCTGTTTTTAAAGCGCCTTCTGTATCTGCCACACCTGCAGACATTCTATATCTTGTTTTATCTGAACTCCCCGATACACTTAAAGTATGTTGGTATGAAGAACTGTTTCCAAAAAGCTCATCAAATCGATTTGCTTTTCCGATAAAAATATCACCCCAAAAAGGTGTTGTATAAATACCTTCTTCGCCACTTTGCATACGCTCTAAATTTTCTTTTGAAGCCCATCCCCAATAGTCATTAGTTCCATCTTCACCTACTCCTTGCAGCCATAATGTAGCAAACTCTTCCATACTTGGAGATGGCGGTCTAATACCTATGGTGTTATATCTAAAGCTTCCATTATATTCCACTTTCATTTTACCCTTTCCTCTTTTTGTGGTAACAAGAATAACCCCATTTGCTGCTCTAGAACCGTAAATAGATGCCGAACCATCTTTAAGGACACTTATAGATGCAATATCATCTGGATTCATTTGATAAAATTCTCTATTATCAATTACTGCAGCACCGTCTATAATTACTAATGGTCCAGCACCCGCTAATATGTTTCCATTAGAATCCTTATAATTAACAGAAGTCGCACCTCTAATTTGCAATTCAACACCCTCATTACCAGGACGAGGAGAGTTTCTAGTAACTGTTAAACCAGGTGTTTGCCCTTGAAGTGCTAATGCTGGGTTAGTAATGGCTCTATCTTCAAAAACTTCAGCTTTAATTTGCTCAATAGCTCCTGTTAATGATTCTTTTTTCTTTGCTCCATATCCAACAATAACAACTTCTTCAAGTGTAGCAATATCTTCTTCTAACGAGATATTTATTGTTTTTTGACCACCTACCTTAATTTCTACTGTTTTGTAGCCTATGTATGTTATAACTAATACTGATTCTGATGATGGCACATTTAAACTATAGTTACCATCAAAATCTGTTACCGCACCAATTCCTGTTCCTTTTACCGTCACATTAACCCCAGGCAAAGGAAGATTATCGGCAGCAGCTGCCACTTTACCTGTTATAGCTACATTTTGAGTTTCATCTATATTTAAAATGGATGAATTCGTAGTATTTGCATATAATTTGGCAGAAAAGCCACAAACCAGAAATGCCATTACCCAAATGGTTCCTGATAAGAATTTCAGTTTTACCTGATTGTTTTTTAATTCACTCATAAAATTGTCATTTAAAATATTTGTATTTAGTTAGTTGTTTTACAGATTATAAAAACCCAAAGATTAGATGAGTCTTTTTTATTTCCCGTATTGTTGACAAAACATATTGTCATGTTAATTTCAATAAAAATAATTTGATAGGTATTGTTTTTTCATACTCAAAATTGTTTAGTTATTATTTAACGAAAAATTAACCTTAAGAAAAGGTCCATAATTTATTATCCAATTTTATAACTAAATGAGGAGAAGAAATATAAATTAAAATCCAATTTTGATTATTTATAGCCCATTTTAGCCATAAAACACAATGTAAGTGACTGAAAAAGGGTTATTTATGATTATTGTTGATTTTTTTATCAACATATTCGGTAGGTGTCAAACCAAATAATTCTCGGAACGTTTTACTAAAATATGCCGTTGAATTAAAGCCTGACATATGGGTGATTTCTTTTATTGAAAATTCATTTTTAAGTAATAATTCCGAAGCATATTTTAAGCGAATTGTTCTAATAAAATTACTAGGATTTTGTCCAGTTATAGAATTTATTTTTCTATAAAACTGAGATCTACCAATACCTATTTCATTTAACAAATTCTCTAATTTGTAATCTGGATTAGAGATATTATCTATAATAGCTTTAGTAGCTTTATCTAAAAATGCTTCATCTAAGCTATTAGAAGTCACTTCACTTGATGGTAAAACACCTCCTATAGAGGCAAACCTATCTCTCAGCCTTTTCTTGGTCTCTAATAAGTTTTTTACTCTTGCTCTTAAAATATTTATATTAAAAGGTTTTGGTAAATATTCATCAGCCCCTGTGTTATAGCCTTCTATTTGATCTTCTTCAAGACTCCTTGCTGTTAGTAAAATAATAGGAATATGGCATATCTCAATTTCAGTTTTAACCAAACGGCACAACTCAAATCCATCCATTTTTGGCATCATGACATCGCTAATTACTAAATCGGGGTGGTATTTTTTTATTTTTTCCAATCCTTCAACACCATTTGAAGCTTCAATTATTTTAAATGAATGACTAAACTCATAAACTAAATGTTTTCTTAGTTCCTTATTGTCTTCTACGACTAATATGACTTGCTTTTTCTTTCCATCAGAATTAGAATCTATATTTTGAATTTGTTTATCAATACTTTCATTGTAAATTCCAATTTCATATTCTGTAGAATGTACGCTACTTAAATCAAATTCATTTAAATACTTATTAGCGCCATCTATTCGTTCTTTATTTTCGTTTTTAAGATTTAATGGAAGTAAAACAGTAAAAACGGTTCCTTCTTTATATTTACTTTCTACAAAGATGTCGCCTCCATGCACTTTTACAAGGCCTTGGGTGATATTTAATCCAATTCCCATACCCGTTTTAGTGTTTCCTGCATTTACAAATCTTCCAAAAACATCCTTGAGTTGTTCTTTTTTAAAGCCAATGCCTGTATCTTTAATTTCTATTTGTACAAACTCTTCAAATCTTTTTTTATTTACGATTTTTGAAAATAAGGCTCTATTCTTTTCATTTGGATTGGAAATTGAAAGTTTTACAATACCTCCTTCATTAGTATATTTTATAGCATTAGAAATTAAATTGGTGATAATTTTTTCAACTTTATCAGGATCAAAATTTATTGGTAATTCTTCAAAAGAGGTTTTAAACTTATACGTTATACCTTTCGTTTTAGAGACCTCTTCAAATAGCTTAAAAACACCTTCACTAAACTTAATTAAATCTCCTTTAACTAATTTTAGTGGCACTTTACCCAAATCCATTTTTCTGAAATCTAATAATTGGTTAACTAAATAATATAACCTTCTGGCACTTCTTTGAAGTGTATATGCAGACGCTTTAACTACTTCCGGATTATTAAAAGAGGATATAATTTTATCTACGGGGTTTAAAATAAGTGTTAATGGTGTTCTTAATTCATGAGATATATTAATAAAGAACCGTAATTTCATCTGATCTAACTCATGTTCTTTCTCCTCGTTAATTATTTTAGTATAATAATGAAGACCTATATAGAATAACGCAACTAAAATTAAAAGGTAAAACAGATATGCCCACCACGTTTTCCATAATGGCGGCGTAATATGTATTTTAACAGAAGCTATTTCTGCTGCTTTCCAATTTTCATCGAGTGATGCCTTTACCTGAAAAACATAATCTCCTGGAGGAATACTGGAATAATTTGCAGACCTGTCTTCACCTACACTTATAAAATCTTCATGAAGACCTAACATTCTATATAAATATTTTACATGCTTTTGATTTTTATAGTTGAATGCAACGAATTCAAAGGATAAAAAACCTTGATTGTATTTCAATTCTAATAAATCAGTATTAGAAATAGAGTTATTTAAAATTACTTTATTCTCTATTTTTTGTCCAACTTTTATAGCTTCGTTGAACATTTTAAATTTAGTAATAATAGGCTTTAAAGATTTTGACTTAATTTCTATATCTTTTGGTTTAAATATGTTAAACCCATTGATACCACCTGCTATAATTCTACCATCGGTTGTTTTATCTATAGACTTACTTTGAAACTCTATACCTTGTACCCCATCTTGAATATTGAAGTTATAAAATTTATCTTCTGTAGTTTGATATTTTGACAATCCACTTTTTGTGGTTATCCATAAATTAAAATCATTATCTTCTTCTATTGCCAATACTAAATTATTTGGCAATCCTTGATTTGTTGTGTAGGTTTTAATTAATTTTAATTCAGCATTTAATTGATACATTCCTATATCTGTACCTAACCAAATATTCCCTAAATGATCTTCTGTTATAAAATTTATACGATTCCCTTGAATTGGTTTTTCTTTTAATTCTAAAAAATTTATTTCATTAGGTATATAACTATCTAAATCATCTAGTTTTACAATGGCTAAACCTTGAGATGTCCCTACCAATAATCTGTTTTTAGAATCTATAAAAATAGAAAACACAAGATCACTGGTTAAGCTTGTGCTATTTCCTTGCTCATTTTTAAATTTTGTGAATTTTTTGGTTAGTGGATCAAATAAATTTAATCCTTCGGTTTGAGTACCAACCCAAAGCCTATGTTCTTTATCTTCTATTGCACACCAAACAATGTTTTGACCAATAGAATGAGGGTTCTGATCTTGATATTTAAATTGTTCAAAGCTTTCTGTTTTAGGGTTAAACTTATTTAATCCACCATCCCAAGTACACACCCATATAGATGTATCAAAGCTTTCGGTTAAATACACTATTTTATCTGAGCTTAATGCTTTTGGGTTATTAGAATTTGCTCTATAATGTTTAAAAGTTCCTTTTTTTTCATCAAATAAGTTAAGACCTCCTCCATCAATTCCTACCCAAATTCTATCATTACTATCTTGTAAAACTGATTGTGCTATTTTAGAACTTAAACCATTTTTATTTCCCAATTCATAAAAATAATGGCCAAAATCCGATTTAGATAGCACCAATTTACTGATACCCTTATTATAAGATCCAAACCAAAAAATGCCATCCTTATCTTCAAGTATATTAGCTGGCTGACTATTTGGGAGAGAAAATTCATTTAAAGGATTATAAACTATATGTTGTAAAAGCCCTTTATTTTTATCAAAAAGGAATAAGCCATCGCCATCTGTAGCTATCCAAATAATTCCTTTTTTATCTTGATAAATATCAAATATTTGCGCATTACTTTCTTCTGAAAAAACCTTTTTAAATTCATTATTTTGTCTATCCCACACAATTAATAAAGACATATTACTTCCAATCCAAAAGTTACCTTCTTGATCTACAAGCAACTGCTTAATCACATGATTTAATAAATACGAATTTGGAATGTTTATATTTACTCTATTGAAATTATCTTTTTGAGAATTATATGCATTAAGAAAATCTCCTTCTGAAATTGCCCAAATAACCCCAGTACTGTCCTTTACTATTTTGGTAACATTATTATTATCTATTGAGTTATGGTTATTTTTATCATTTGAATAATGCTGAATAAGAAAATCTCTATTCTTTATTTTTTTGCTATTGTTGTCTAACTGTAATTTTCCAATGCCCTTTTTTGTGGCTATCCAAAGCAAATTTGTTGAACTATCAAAAAATAAATCATTAATAATATTACCTTGATCTACAAAATCAAACTCTTCACTATGCAACGGTATTCTGTAAAATAGTTCTTTCTTTTTGTCAAATACATTTAATCCGTTGTTTGTCCCTATCCATAAATTTCCAGTTCTATCCTCAACTATGGCATTAATTCTATTGTTACTTATAGATGTTGTATCATTTAAAATGGGTCTATATATTTCAAACATATAGCCATCATACCTATTTAATCCATCAATAGTACCAAACCACATAAATCCTTCACTATCCTCAAATATCTCTGTACAAGTACTACTAGACAACCCCTTGTTTGTGTCTAAATTCTCAAATTTAAGATTAGAATATTGAGAGAATACTTGTGCAGAAAATAAAATTAGAAGAAAAAATATAATTCTTCTAAAGAACTTACTTAAAATAAAATACTTGCACATATAATTTTGAATAGTAGAAATTGATAAATCTGAATATTAAATTTTTTTAAATTTAATATTCTCTATACTTATTCTAAATTTCTAGGATTGACTTTTAAATATTTGCTAAAATACAATTTAAAAGTTTTCTGAATTAAACTCAAGCTAAATAACTTAATACCCCTTAAAAAGAGCTATAAAAATAAAAAGGTGAAGTAAAACATACATCAAAACCCAATGCTGTAAAAAAATATGGCACTGATAAATTAAGAGATAAACAAAATTATCTGGAATAAATCACGAATTGATCTATTATATTTTAGTTAAAACAACAAGATTGTTTTACTTTAATTCTAAAGCTTCTACTTCTTTATAATCGGTTCCTCTTACGGCTTCAAAATTAGCAATCATTTCTTTTAATTTTTCAGGGTTTGATACTGTTACATTTTTTTGTTGACCTAGATCCTCTTTTAAATTATATAACAAGTACTCATCTCCGTTTCCTAGTTCAATATTTACCTGTTTTTCTATCGCTGGTCCTTTGTAAGACGGAATCATGACCCAATCGCCTTCTCTATATGCAGTTCTTGTTGTGGCCTCAATAACGACACTTTCTCTACCTTCATGAGATTTTCCTAAAAATGTATTTAATAAATTTCGGCTATCAATTGCTTCAACATCAATGTTTGTTAACGCAGCAACAGAAGCTAAAATATCTAATTGTGACACTAATGCTTCTGAAACATTTGGTTCTATTGTTCCTTTCCAATAGGTAATAAAAGGCACACGTGTTCCTGCTTCAAACAAACTGTATTTACCTCCTCTTAACCCACCTTTTGGATTATGACCTCCTAACTTTTCAACGGCATCGTCAAAATAACCGTCATTTAAAACAGGACCATTATCACTAGATAAAATAATCAAAGTGTTTTCTAATATGCCTTTTTCTTCAAGCGTTTTTATAAATTCTCCAACAGCCCAATCTGCTTCTACAATAACATCGCCTCGAGGTCCTAAACCAGAAGTCCCTACAAATCTTGGGTGTGGTGTACGTGGCACATGTGGTTGTTGCATGGCATAATACAAGAAAAACGGTTCACTACTATGGTCTTCAACATATAGCTGTGCTTTTTCCAAAAAGTGATCTGTCATCTCTTCATCAACCCATTTTGCAGATTTGCCTCCTTTCATATAACCAATTCTAGGGATACCATTCACAATACTACTATTATGACCATGATGCCATTTCATTCGTAATAATTCAGTGTTGTTTTTTCCTGTTGGTTCTCCTTCAAAATTCTTATCGTAATTGATTTCTATAGGATCGTTTAAGTCTAAATTAGCAACATAACCATTGTCAATATATACTGTTGGAACACGATCTTGGGTAGCAGCCATAATATAAGAATAATCAAACCCTACCTCATTTGGTCCAGGTGTAACTTTCTTATTCCAATCAACTACACCTGTACCTAAACCTAGATGCCATTTACCGACTATACCTGTATGATACCCTTTTTCTTTAAGCATCTTTGGAATCGTAATTTGTGTAGTATCTATAATCAATGGAGCCGTCCCTGGTAAAATTTTAGCATCTTTATTTCTCCATGGGTAAACACCAGTAAGCAAACCATATCTACTTGGTGTACATGTAGCAGAAGTAGCATATCCATTTGTAAATTGCACACCTGCGTTGGCTAATTTATCTATATTAGGTGTTTTAATGCCTTTAGCTCCATATACTCCTAAATCGCCATAACCTAAATCATCTAAATATATAATAACGATGTTAGGTTGTTTTGTTTCAATTTGCTTACTTTCAATTATCGGACTTTTTTTTTCATTCTTACAGCTTATTAGAGCAAGAGTAAAAAGAATAAATAGCAATTTTTTCATAATAAATTTTAAAATCGTGTTCCTTTTTATGCTTATTTATACCCAAAAAGCCAACCAACTATCGTTAATTGGCTATTGAACTGTTCCAAACAATCATCACATTATAATTGTCAATATGATTAAAATAGTTTTAATGAAAATTATTTTAATTGTTATTTTTTGGTGAGCTATGTGCTTTTGGATACGAGTTAAGAATACCTTCTAACTCTTTAACTACTTTTGGCTTATCAGCAGCTATATTTTTTGTTTCTAATGGATCATTATCATAGTCATATAATTCGTATAGAACCTTAGCTTCTGTGCTTTTTATATTAGTCCACCTAACCATTCGATACTGTTCCGTTCTAATTGCTTCTCCTAAATACCCCATATTAATGTATGCATGATATGCATGATCTTTAATTATTATTGATTCATCTTTTAATACAGGAACTAGACTTATTCCATCTAAAGGCTGCGACACCTTTGGTTTTGAAAACCCTGCGAGTTCAGCCAAGGTTGGGTAAATATCTACCGTTTCTACCAACTGGTTTGAAGAACTCCCTGGCTTTGTAACTCCTGGTGCCACAAACAATATTGGTATATGAGTAGCTTGTTCATAATTTGTATGCTTAGTCCAAGTTCCATGGTCACCAAGATGCCATCCATGATCGCCCCATAATACAATAATCGTGTTTTTATCTAATTTCAATCTTTTCAACTCATTAACAACACGACCTATCTGCGCATCGGTATAGCTTACACCAGCATAGTATCCATGAATTAACTTCCGCTTTAAATAATCATCATAAATGCCATTTTCTTTTTCTGGAACAGGTGTAAACTGAACAATTTCTCCACGTCGTTTTCCTGCAACTTTAGGAGCATCTTTAGGAAAATCCTCAAATTCGGGCATAGGTAATGTATCTGGATTATATAAATCCCAATATTTTTTTGGAACACTAAAAGGTAAATGAGGACGGGCAAAACCTACTGCCATAAAAAATGGCTGGTCTGAGTTCTTGTCCAACTCACGTAAACGATCAATGGCATGGGTGGCTACACGACCATCGGCATAAGCATCATCTAACACATCGGGACTTTCCCATGCTGCACCTCGTGGAAGGTCATGGTTTTGTGGAAAATCCTCAAAATACAAATGCGAGTTTTCAAAATAAGCTTCTTCACGTGTTAGTTTTCTATTGGTACTTTCAGGCAATAAATATTCAATAACTTTTTCTTTATGATGCGGAACACTCCAAGAAGCTACATCATTTTCATTTCCATGACCAATGTGAAATACTTTACCCATTGATTCTACTTGATACCCATCATTCTTAAAATATTGGGGCAAGGTTACTGCATCTGGATAAACATCGCGAAACTGGGTCCCAAAATTAAAGATACCTGTACTTGTAGAACGAGATCCTAACATGAGGTTATATCTTGATGCCATACAAACTGCCTGGTTACAATATGCCATATTAAAACGCATCCCCTGATCTGCCAATTTATCTATATTCGGACTCACAGCAATGGCATCTCCATAAGTTCCTAACGTTGGTTTTAAATCATCTACCAAAATAAGTAATATATTGGGGCGCTCACTTTGTGCATTTAGCCTAGAAACAAAAAGCCCTACTAAAGCTACTATTATTAAAGTTGTTTTTTTCATGTAGTTATGTATTTAATTATAAATTATTCTAATTTTTATCATTTTCAAAGTAATCAACATTGGTTCTATTTTGTCCAAAATTAGGATGGGTTAAAACAAATTTTCATATTCAACATAATCTAAAATATAATTATAATTGTCTGTCCATGCTTTATTAGGATGTGATTTATTGATATTTATATGCGACCATTCATTCTTATTGAAATCAAAGGAAAATGGAGATGACTTTTTATTAATTACAGCAATCCATTCACTACGAAATAATTTACTACCAGACTTTGTATCTAACTTATAAAAACAGTCGTTTTGTTCCATATTAACCGTATTGACAAATACTTGTTTTAAATTAACATATCTGTTTGTTAAATGCATTAAAAGAATCCCGTTTTTGGTCAATAAATCTTCATATAACTGCAATGCTTCTTTAGTTATTAAGTGAGTAGGAACAGCATCTCCACTAAAAGCATCAATAATAATTAAATCGTACTTTTTATTCGATTTTTGCATTTCTTTCCTAGCATCACCCAATATTACCTCTATTTTTCCTTTTGAGTTTTTTATGAAAGAAAAATATTTATATGCCATTTTTTTAGTATAAGGGTCTAATTCATAAAAATCAAGTTCTTGATTATCTGAACAATACGATGCTAATGCACCAGAGCCTAGTCCAACTATTGCCATTTTTTTTAAACCATCAAATTTTTTTATAATCTCAGCTGAAGGTGAATTAGGATGATAATATACTAAAGGTATTTTTCCCGTTTTATCTTTAAGAATTTGTCCACCATGAATTATCCCACCATTAACCAGAAACCTTGCTGTTTTAGTATCATATATCTTAGAGACTCCATAATGGTTTCTATGCTTTAATATATAATTCTTATTCTCCCAAGATGCTTCTATTAATGGTGAAAGAAAACTAATTAAGATAACAACTAATACTATCTGAAAAGGCTTATAATAGGGTTTAGAACACATATATAGCATTGCTAAAACCAATAATAATGCTCCCCATATTAATGTGGATGAAAAAATTTTTGGTATTAAAAAAAATCCAAATACTATAAAAATAGTGGCCAAATATTTAAAAGCTTTTTTATCAATTTGTATTTTTTTAAATAATGAAAGTGTTACAATAATTAGAGCTAAAAAGTATTCGAAATGATTAATTGAAACCAATGGCAAAAGCCAAATCACAATTAATCCGCCAATAAGGCCTCCCAACCCCATGTATATATAAAATATTCCAAGATTATTATTATCAGGCTTTTTTTCGAAAAGTTTAATTTGAAAAAACAAGGACATTATAGTCAATAAAACAGTATAAAATAAAATATCAAAAGTTTTTGAAAAAGAATTAATTGTACTTAAAAAATAATAGGTTATAGCAACTGGAATTGTATAAATAACAATTCGTAAAATAAAAGCAGACCTAAACTTTCCTGAAAATACTATGATGTATGATAAAAGATAAATTGCCAATGGTAAAACCCATAATAAAGGCATTGGCACAATAGTTTGGGTTAGAATATTGGTAATAGCTAAAAATAAAACCACGCCACCTGCACTATATAGCAACCACTGAAAAACCAATTTACCAGAAGTTTTTTGGATTGTATTTTTTGATGGTTTTATTTTTGCTTTAGGAACTTTCAATAACATAAAAGTAAAAACATACAAGCCCAAAAACACATAAAATATAACGGACCATAACTGCTGTTGCAAAAAAAGATTTGTATATTTTTCAAAAAAGAATGGATAGGAAATTAATGCTACAAAAGAGCCTGCATTGGAAATAGCAAAAAGCCCATAAACATTTACCTTTTCATCTTTTTTAATACCATGCATCCAATACTGACATAAAACACTTGTCATTGACAAAGCAAAAAAGACGATTCCAATTGTTTTAGCTAATTCCAGAAAAACATCTAGAGCTAAATTACCAGTATTTAATTGCTCAAAGACCAATTCCATTTTCTTAAAAGGAAAAGAAAAAACACTAGCTATAAGAACAATAAAATAAATAATTTGCAATACTCTTATTCCAAACTTTCTATAGATAATCCAAACAGAAAAATATCCTAATAATAAAATTGTTTGAAAAAAAACCATACAAGCTCCCCATATCATATAGCTACCTCCAAAGTTTGGCAAAAATATCTTAGCAACTATAAGCTCTAACTGAAAAAGCAGATACGATGAGATAAAGATGACAAAAGACAAAAGTAAAGTTCTATTCATAAATTATTAATAACGATAAAAAATAGGACTCCTGATTTTAACACCAGAAGCCCTAAAAACAACTAACTCAAACTAACTTTCTCTTCTTAATAACCATCATTTTGATCCTCTGCATTAATTAAAGAATTTGCATCTATCTCCGTTTGTGGAATTGCAAATCTAACATGATAAGATTGTGCAGGCTTGCCTCTTGAAATTGCTGAAGAAATAAATTTTCCATGACGAATTAAATCTTCGCGCCTTTTTCGTTCACTAAAAAACTCCCATCTTCTTTCATCTAAGAGATGATCTCTTAAAGAGTTTTTATCATAATCTCCTAAATCAATATTTGGAACATTAGCCCTAAATCTTACCTCATTTATTAAATCAATAGCTTCTTGGGTAGGACCACTTACTTCATTAAGAGCCTCTGCTCTAGTTAAAAGAATATCGGCATAACGAATTTCTGGAAAATCATTACCATGACTATTTCCTGCTGCTGCAGGATCTGGAACAAATTTTATAGACCTTCTATTATTTGCTTCATCAGATAATTGAATCATACTGCCATTTTCTTTATGAATATATTCATTTAATATTAAATTACGTCTTTTATCAGTAGGATCAAATGAATCATAAAATTCATCATATAATCTATATTGTGCAGCCCAATTTGCCATACCAGAAGTATGCACTGCTCCGGTTACTGGATCTGACCCAAAACTTGGTGGAAAAGCACCATTCATGTAATAATTACCAGGTCCTCCCGTCACAATATTTTGATGCACCCATATAAACTCAGAATTCCTGTCATTTTCAACTCTAAAAAGAGTTTCAAAATTACCGTATAAACTATAAGCATTCATATCTATAACAGATTTAGCGGCGTCTGCTGCCTTTTGCCATTGCTTACTGTTTAAGAAAAACTTAGCTAAAAATGCTCTAGCAGCTCCTTTATTAGCTCTTCCATAAACTTCACTTCCTGTGTTTGGCAAATCTGGAATAGATTCGGTAAGTTCTGTTTCTATAAAAGTTAACATTTCCTGCTCTGTAGCTCTTGCAACCTCTAGTTCGGCAGAGTTTGTTCTAATTGGAACAGGGCCAAACCAACCATACAAATAATGGTAGCAAACGGCTCTTACAAATCTAGCTTCTGCCTTTAACTTAGCTTTTACACTTTCAGCAACATTAGCTGCATCAATATTCTCTAAAACATTGTTTGCGTTTCTTATGGCAGCAAACTTTCTATTCCACATGTTATCTCTTGCCCATCCTAGAGTCGCATCAAAAGTAAAACCAATCATTAATACTGCTGTTTGGTTTTCTCCTCCTCCAGTTTCCCACTCTTCATCTGTACACCAAGATTCAAGATTTAACACACTTTTTCCTTGCCAATCATTCATAGCCTGTTCTGCATAAGCTCCAGCTAAAGCCGATTCTAAGCCCTGTTCTGTAGCCAAGAAATTTTCTGGTGCAAGTTGAGAGAAAACATCTTCTTCCAATTGTTTTTCACAACTAGTTAAGCTTATTAATAGTATAAAAGCTATAAATATATAATTACTTAAATTTTTCATGTCTTTCATTTTTTTAATTTTAAAATCCTGCATTAATCCCTAACGTAAATGTTCTGTTAAGAGGATAAGCATTATAATCAATTCTTAAATTCGAATTTCCGTTGGTATTGGAAGCTGGATCATAACCACTATAGTCTGTAGATGTAAACAGGTTTGAACCACTAACATAAACTTGTAAATCGGTTAAAAATTTAATATTGTTAGAAGGAACATTATAAGAGATCCTTAGCGTCTTTAACCTTAAATACGAAGCATCCTCAACAGTTCTAGAGTTTACCTGCTTTCCTGCTTGACTATTTGGCGTAACAAATGAAGGATATGTATTTGTAGGGTTACTAGGCGTCCATCTATTCAAATATAAATCAGCAACTTTGTTTCTTCTAAAACTTATTGGGAAGTAACTTTCTGCCAGATTTGTATTAAACATTTTCACACCTTCTACGCCTTCAAAAAACACAAATAACTCGAATCCTTTATATCTGAATGTATTTGAAAAGCCCCAATTGAAGTCTGGAACTGAATTCCCTAAAACAACTCTATCATCTGGTGTTACTTGGCGATCTCCATTTTGATCTGTAAACTTTAAATCTCCTGGTTGTACTGGATCATCAGTAACAGTAAAGTCATCATTAGTTTGCCATACACCTTCTACTTCATATCCGTAAAAGGAATTAATTGGTTTACCTGGTTCAATAATTGAAATACCTTGAGCCCAAGCAATTCCACCAGTTATAATACGCTCGTCTCTACCAATATTAACTACTTCGTTTTTTACCGTAGAAATATTAAAAGATGAAGACCATTCAAATTCTCCAACAAAATTTCTTGTATTGATATTAAAATCTACGCCTGAGTTTTTAACCTCTCCTATATTGGTTAAAACACTTCCAAAACCAGTTGTTGGAGGTACTGGTAAATTAAACAATAAATCTTTGGTGTTTTTTGTATAATAGTCTAAGCTACCAGAAATTCTATTTTTAAACAATCCGAAATCTACTCCTACATTAAATTGTTCTGTAGTTTCCCACTTAAGATTAGAATTTGGAATTCTAGTAGGAACTGAGGAAATAACAGGCAACCCATTATAAACAACTATTGGTCCGCTTCCAAATGTTGAAAGAGAATTATAATTACCTATTTCTTGATTACCAGTTTGCCCCCAACTTACTCTTAATTTTAAATCGCTAATTGTATTTGAATCTTCAATAAACTTTTCTTTGCTAAGTTTCCAAGCTAAAGCTGCCGAAGGAAAGTACCCCCACTTACTATTAGTTCCAAAACGTGACGAAGCATCTGCTCTATAACTAGCTGTTACAAGGAATTTATCAAACAAAGAGTAGTTAAATCTTCCAAAAAATGATATTAACTTATTAGTTTCTTTATTTGAATTAACAATATTCTGAGTATTATCTCCTAAACTAAGATTATTTGTTTGTGTTACATTAGATGGAAAATTTTGAGTTCCAGCTACCAAAGATTGTAATATAAATTTTTGAGTAGACGCCCCAGTCAATGCTGTTAAAACATGATCTTTATTAAACTCTTTTTTATAATTTAATGTCCCTTCAAAAACATAGTTTGATTTTGTTCCTTGCAAAATAGTAGCAACACCACCAAAAGCTTTACCGTCTTGTGTTAATTCGTTAATAAAAACATCTCTTCTGCTGTTAGCTATATCTCCTCCAATATTTAATCTGGCAGATAATGATGGTAGAATATTATACTCTCCATATACAGAACCTAAAGTGCGGTAAGTATTGGTAGTAGCTTCTTTTCCTTTAATTAAAGCTAATGGGTTATCAGTAGAAATGAATGGAGATAATGGGTGAACTCCGTTTTCATCGATAGTAGGTAACGTTGGATCAAAATTAATTGCAGCATAAATTGCTCCAGCGTTTTCGTTAATTCCATCACCAGTAGGAATGTAATCATCTTTACTAAAACTAGTTGTTAAATTAACACCATATTTAAACTTACCTTCAACATTATGTTCTAAATTTAATCTTGCACTCAACCTTTCAAAACCAGAACTTTTAATAACACCATCTTGACTAAAATAGTTGAATGAAGAAAAATATTTATCAACTTCATTACCGCCTGAAAATGACAAACTATGGCTTTGAACAGCTGCATCTCTAAATATAGCTTCTTGCCAGTCTGTTCCTCCATTTACTATATCTGTTACATCGGCACCAGATTCGCCTCCTCCTTCTGCTAGAATATCATTTAAAACACGCTTATAGTCTTGCGGGTTCATCATATTTAATTTGTTAGCTACGGTTTGGGTACCATAATACGACGTATAATTTACTTTCATTTTACCAGAACTACCGCTCTTAGTGGTAATAAGTATAACCCCATTTGCTCCTCTTGAACCATAAATTGCAGTTGCAGATGCATCTTTTAAAATTTCTATAGATGCTATATCGCTTGGATTAATACTATTTAATGGGTTTCTAGGAGTTCTATTCGTTACAAAACTATTACCGCCCTCTGGTACGATATTCCCACCATCTAAAGGAAGTCCATCAACAACATACAATGGGTCGTTTCCTGCATTTATAGAACTTGAACCTCTAATTCTTATAGATAGCCCTCCTCCTGGTTGTGCACTATTTTGTACCACTTGAACACCAGAAGATTTTCCTTGAATCATTTGGTCTATATTGGAGTTTACACCCCTTCCAAAATCCTTTTCTTGTAAAGAAGAAACAGATCCGGTTAAATCACTTTTTTTAACCGACCCATAACCAATAACAACTACTTCATCAAGTAGTGCATTGTCTTCTACTAAAGTTATACTTACAGATGTTTTTCCGTTAAGTTCTAGTTCTTGAGAAACAAACCCGATATAGCTAATTAATAAAGTAGCATTAGATGCTACATTATTCAATATAAAATTACCATCAAAATCTGTTTGCGCACCATTATTAGTGTTTTTTACTAAGATATTGGCTCCAGGTAAAGGTTGTCCATTTGTATCTATAATAGTACCATTAATTTGATTTTGCTGCTCTTTTATTTTGTTATCAGAACCGGTTTTTTTTTGTCTTCCTGTTTTTAATATAATCTGTTTCTTCTTTACTACAAAATACACATCTGTATCTTTAAATAATAATTCCAAAATTAAACCTATCTCTTTTTTATCTCCACTTACTGAGACAATCCTTTTCAGGTCTACTTTTTTATGATTATACAAAAAGCTAAATTGTGATACAGACTCAATTTCTTTAAACACATTCTCTACTGTTGTGTTTTCAAGATTTAATGTAATTTTTGTGTTCTGCGAATATGTATTTGCCTGAACTTGAAATAAAGTTAAAATCAGTAAGAGTGTTGTAAGTTTCATTTTTAAATCGAATTTAAATAGTGTTTCACCTTGTGAATACTTACTAAAATGGAATTTTTTCATACTTTTGTTTTGGTTTTGTGATTTAACATAATTTTAGATCACTTTATTAATCGGGAAATGTTCGAGCATTTTCCGATTTCTTTATATAAAATGATTTTGGATCTTAATAAATTAGTTAGTTGTTTTTACATAGGCAATTGTTATTTTTAAAGGTTAATTGTTTAATAATTATTCTGTTATTATAATTTTATTATTTACTCTGGTATAATTAAACGGAGTATCTTCTTTAAAACTTTCTAATACATCTTCAATTTTATCAACTTTATTATTAAATGTTGCGGTATAAACTTGACTATCTAACAATTGATAATGGTTTTCAATAACAACATCGTAATGTCTTTCTAATTTTTTTATAATATCACCATATGTGGCTTTCTTAAATAACAAGAAACCATCTTTCCATGCCGTATATAATCGGGTATCAACAGCTTTTACAAACATTTTTTGTACACTTTTACTCCAAGCAGCTTCATGCCCAGGGGTTAGTAATATAATTTCCTTTGAGGTGCTCAACTCATCATCATACAAGCGTACTGCTCCTTCTACCAAAACGGTACTTATAGCCTCGTCTTCTGGATAATTAGAGACATTAAATGCCGTTCCTAATACTTCTATCTTTCTATTATCGGTATTCACAATAAAAGGATGTTTCTTATCTTTAGTTACCTCAAAATAAGCTTCTCCATCTGTTAAAAACACATTTCTATCTAATCCTTTTAAAAACCTTACAGGGTATTTTATAGTTGTACCAGCATTTAAAGTTACTTTAGTTCCGTCTGATAATTCTAATGCAAACGTATTACCATAAGGCACCGTTAATTTATTATAAACCAACTTCTCTATTTTGGTGTGGCTATCAGGTTTTGAATAGCTTAATTGATTCCCTTTTTGAGAACCAATTATAGCGCCTTCTTCATTAATAATTTTATCCTCACCTTCTTCAGAAATAATCTTTGTGGTTCCATCACCCAGAGTTAAAACAATGGCATTAGACTCAATAATAGGTTCAGATACAACAACCTTATTAGTTTGTAAGGTCTTGTTCTGATAAAAATAAAAAACACCAATTGTTAATAAAATTGTTGCTGCAACTTTAAAAACATCATTTCTTATTAATCTTCGTAATAAAGAATGTGAATTATCTTTTTTGCTTTTATTTTCGTCATGATCTATTTGATTCATTAGATGATAAAAAAGAGATTCTGCTTCGTAATCTGCATTTTCTTGTATCGCTTTTTTGTCAACATCTAAATTACCCCAATACGTATCGAATAAACGGCACACTTCTTCTTTCGATTCAGGATTTTTTACAAACTCCAAAAGACGATCAAATTCTTCTTTTTCGATAGTATTATTGACAAACTTAAAAAAAAGCTTTTCCATTATAATATTAGATTAAATGATAGAAAACAACTCTAATAATTTAGACCTGTCATAAGTAATACACTTAGAAAGTACAAAAGTCCCAAATTTTAGTTGTATTTTTTTAGAAATACGTAATTTTCAGGTGTTTTTATTATGAATTTGAAAGAAAAAAGAAGACAACTACTTTTATATATGGCTTAAGTTGCTCTTTTATAGTTTGCAAGGTTTTCCATAAATGATTTTTTACAGTCTTTTGGGTAATGCCTAACAACTCAGCAATCTCTTGATTACTTTTACCTTCTTCTCTAGATAAAACATAAATTGAGCGTTTTTGTTTGGGAATCCCCTCTAAGATATCATTTACGATACTTTCGTATTCTGAAAAAAGCAATTCATCATCTGTTTGCTTAGTACTAAAACTAATGGTTTGCCATAATTCTAGCCTTAACGACTCTCTATTAGAAATTGTTCTTAAGTGATTATATGTTAAGTTTTTAGCTATAGTAAAAACATAAGAATCAAATGACTTTGAAAGATTAATAGATTCTTTGTTTGTCCATATTTTTATAAATACTGATTGAAGAATTTCTTCAGTATTATACTTTGATTTTGTAATAGAAAAAATAAAATAATATAGTTTTTTTTGATACTTATTAAAGATAATATTAAAAGCCGTTCTATCTCCATTTTTAAGAGATTGAAGTAGTTCTATTTTATCATCTTCAAATGCTTTCAAAGCAAAAATAAGTTTATGGATTAACCAATTCGGTTTTTGCTAATTTATAATTTTTTAGTTAAAAAATGTATTTTATTTCTGCCACATCTTCCAAAAACCCAGTTTTCAAGACAGTCAGACTTGTGAAAAATAAATTTAAAACAAGGGAAATAATATATGCTTTCACTGGATAGGGCGGATGAAATGAGCCACCTTGAGCGGATAAAAGTGAGCATAGCAATAATTAGGGCAAATCCTTTTATATATTAGGCTAAAATCAATTTTGAAGTGGCTCAAAATTTCCGTTTTCAGTGGTTCTCTTTAAGCGTTTTTTGCAGCCTTTTGGGCTAATTATACTTTATAGTGAAAAATATTTGTAACAAATTTAATTGTCCTAAAAAAAGTGTTTTTTTGGGACAAAATTAAGTTTATTATATTATTTGTTGTAATAACGTAAAATACTATTTACTTTTTCATCTATATTTGTAAAATATATTTAACGTTATGTCCAGAAACAGTATTGTATTATTACCTAAGAACAAGAAGCTTTTACAAGCAGTGGGAGAAAACATTAAGTTAGCACGCTTACGCAGGAAACTAACAATGGGTCAGGTTTCAGAACGGGCTGGGATTTCCCGTCCCACACTTTCTTCCCTAGAAAAAGGGAGTCCTTCAATTTCTTTGGGTATTATGCTCCAAGTTTTATTAGTATTAGGGTTGGAGAAGGATATATTGCTTTTGGCCGACGATGATGTATTGGGCAGAAAAATACAGGATGCCAATCTAACCGTAAAGGAACGTGGCCCAAAAAACACCAAGAAATAATGGCACTTGAACGAAAAGAAATATTTGTATATGCGCATTGGGATGGAATTGAAACTCCATTCTTAATGGGAAGTTTATACGCTACCCCATCCAGAGGCAAAGAAATATTTTCCTTTGAATATGATAAAAGATGGCTACAATCGGATTATGCCCAGATCATAGATCCAGACCTACAGTTATTCGAAGGTGCTCAGTACCTCAATGATGCGAAATCCAATTTCGGTATTTTCTTGGATTCCTCACCTGATCGATGGGGGCGGTTGCTAATGATGCGTAAGGAGGCTGCTAAAGCCAGGAAAGAAAATCGACGCCCAAAAATTTTAATGGAATCTGATTATCTCCTAGGGGTTTACGATCATAACCGAATGGGAGGACTTCGTTTTAAAACAGTACAGGATGGTGCTTTTTTAGATGATAATACAGCTATGGCCGCACCACCTTTCGCTGCTCTTAGAGATCTTGAATTTGCCAGCTTACAACTAGAGAAAGAAGATGCTCCAGATAATCCGGAATACCTAAAATGGCTCAATATGCTAATGGCTCCTGGATCTTCCTTAGGAGGTGCAAGACCTAAGGCAAATATACAGGACACAGATGGTAGTTTGTGGATTGCTAAATTTCCAAGCCAAAATGATCAGCAGGATATGGGTGCTTGGGAAATGCTGGCATATCGACTTGCCATTCAATCCGGAATTGATATGGCACCATCAAGAATCCAAAAATTTTCGCATCAACAGCATAGCTTTTTGACAAAACGCTTTGATCGGAAGATCAATGGTACTCGTATCCATTTTGCTTCTGCGATGACCTTATTGGGGTATACTGATGGAACGGACTATCAAGATGGGGTTAGTTATTTAGAGCTTGTGGCATTTTTGATGCAGAATGGTGCTGATGTTGATAATGATCTCAAGAAATTATGGAGACGTATTGCGTTCAATGTTTGTATTTCCAATACGGATGACCACCTTCGCAATCACGGATTTCTGTTAACGGATTCAGGTTGGATACTTTCGCCGGCTTATGATATCAATCCAACACCGAACGGTACGGGGTTAAAACTTAATATTTCAGAAAATGACAATGCTTTGGACTTAGACCTGGTACGAGAAGTTGCGCCTTATTTTCGGTTAAAAGAAAAAGAAGCCAATGCCATTATCAATACAATTCAGCAGAATGTAGGTCAGTGGCAACAACTAGCGATGGATTTAGGTATTCCAAGAAATGAAATGGAATTAATGAAAAATGCGTTTAAGCATTAAAATATTTCATCAATACTATTTCTTGCTACAAAATAATATCATTTGAAATCAAGATAAATGTCAAATCGAAAACACTACTATTCTGTACTATATGAAATATAACAAGGGTTTCAATTTCTTGAAACCCTTGTTATTCCTAGTAGCGGGAACAAAAAAAATGTCGAACCAATTATTAATTTTAGAGTTGGAAAAATTTAATATTCAACTAAAAGCTAATCCACCATTAATATCAACATTATTTCCTGTTAAGAATGAAGATTCATCCCCAGCTAAATAAGCTACTAAATCAGCACGTCCTTGTCTTCTTAATGGTGTTGCTCCTGCTACTTTTACACGAACTTCATCTTTAGTAAAATCACCATAAAATTTAGTAGCAATCATACCTGGATCTATCGCATTAACACGAACACCTTTTGGTCCAAGTTCTTTTGACATGTCTCTAGTAAATGTGCTTACAGCCCCTTTAGAAGAACTGTATAATGAATATCAAGCTCAACCAATATCTCTAGATCCTCCTGTAACTACTGCAACCTTTCCTTTTAATTTATTCATTTTGTATTTTAGTCTTAATTATAAACTACTCAAATATCCCTTAATAAAAAAATTTAATATTATATACCTAAACCTTGACCTCCACCTACTTGTATTGTTTCAGCTGTTAAAAAAGCAGCATCATCACTTGCTAAAAATGAAACAACAGAAGCTACTTCTTGTGGCTGTCCTAATCTTCCTAATAAGATATTGTTTTTCCATGAAGCAAATACTTCTGGTTTAGAAGATTTAATTTCTTTATGGAATGGCGTATCAATTGTACCAGGAGATACAGCATTTACTCTAATACCATATTCGGCAAGATCCTTTGCTAATGCTCTTGTTATGGCATGAACTCCTGCTTTAGAAGTTCCGTAAATACCAGCTCCAGGTCCTCCTGCATTCCATCCAGCTATTGACGTATAGTTGATAATTGAAGCATTCTTTCCTTTTTTAAGAAAAGGAATAGCTGCTCTTGATGCAAAAAATGTTGAATCAAGATTTAATGCCATTACGAATCTGTAAAATTCTGTAGTCATTTCTTCAAACCTAGATCTACCTCCTAGTCCTCCTGCATTGTTAACAAGAAGATCTATTTTACCATACTTTTCTCCAATTTCATTTATATTTGAAGTAACAGCTTCTTCGTTTGTAACATCAAAACCGTAGTATTCTGAAGTGATACCATCTGCTGTAAGTTCTTTAACTTTTTCAGCACCTGCTTCATCATCTATACCATTTAACACTACAGTATATCCGTCTTTTCCTAATCTTTTTGCTACTTCGAACCCAATACCTCCTGTAGCTCCTGTAATTACGGCTACTCTTCCTTTTAAATTACTCATATCTTTAAATTTTATTTTGATTATTGTTTTATTAAATTGTTTTTCTAACTGGCCCTATCTCTTTTATTAAAACATATAGTGATACTAATGACAATGGTATTGTTATAGCTATTACAATAAATGCAGGTGTATAAGAGCTCGTAGTAATTTGACCTATAAACCAGTTCATTACCATAACCGATAAAGCAGCTACAGTTCCTGCTAAACCAGCTAATGTTCCTACCGATGTCCCTCTAAATAAATCACTCGATATGGTTTGTATATTACCAATAGCAAACTGAAAACCAAATAACACAAGTGTAGCTATATAAATAAAAGTCATGAAATTATTCTCATTAACAAGAAAAATAATTCCTAGTAAACCAATGAATATCATAATGCCTCCTAAAGTAATAGTGATTTTTCTTGATATATTTACAGACATAGTTTCCATTAATTTACCAGAAAACCAGCCACCAATAATACTACCTGCAGCACCACCTAAATAAGATATCCATATAGTCTCTCCTATTTGTTCTATACTTAATCCAAATTTCGAATTTAAATATATAGGCATCCACCCAACAAAAAACCACCAAATTGGCTCAATAAAAAACCTACATAATAATAACCCCCAAGATTGTTTATAGCTTAATATTTCTCCAATACTTAAACTTTTAACTTTCTTCTCCGTTACTAATTCTTCTTTTTCTATTCTATCTGATACTATTAAATTTCTTTCTTCTTCTGTTACCCAAGGATGTTTTTCTGGTGTAGATTTATTTAAAAACAACCATGGAATAACCCATAACATACCTACAGACCCTAAGATTACATATGTTGTTTTCCAACCAAACTGAGCATATAAAAATATAATTATAACTGGGGCAATTACATTTCCTATTGAAGCCCCCGCATTAAAAATACCTTGAGCTATCGCACGCTCTTTAATAGGAAACCATTCTCCATTGCTTTTTACAGCCCCTGGCCAATTACCTGCTTCTCCTAAACCTAACATAGCTCTAACAACTGACATAGATATTAGCCCCCTTGCAAATGCATGAAAAACAGATGCTAAAGACCAAACAACAATAGAAACGACAAAGCCTAAACGTGTGCCAATTTTATCATACAACTTACCTGACAAAAATTTGCCTGCTGCGTAAGTTGCCATAAAAATATTCAGCATTATGGCATAATCTGAATTGTCCATACCAAGGTCTTTTCCCATTTCTGGCCATAGTAATGCAAAAGCTGTTCTATCTATATAATTTATAACTGTAGCTATAAAAATCAATGTGATAATCCACCAACGTAAACCTTTAATTTTCATCTATTTTAATTTTATTAATTCTAGTTTAACCGTCTCAATTTTAACTCAAACAAAGACTTAAATATTTTCAGCATTAAATACAACTCACCTAACACCACTAAATAAAGTGCTGTAATTAAATACCGTAAATAATTCAACTGAAACTTTTTAATCTTACTGAATACAAGTATTAAAAGTTTTATTTTAAACTTATTTGTGAAGAAATACTTTAACTTTAAAGTAGTTCCTTCCCTCCTATTTTATTTTTTATTTTCATGAAGCATAGCGTGCAACTTAACTTCAATTAAATTTTAAACATTATAACAATACTGATACAAAGCTTTAAAATGAATTTTCATTTTTTCTTTTGCCAATTTTGGGTTTTTCAGCTTAATAGCTTCGTAAATATCTCCATGCTCTTTTATTCCTATAAAAGCCTGATTATCATCACATACATGGTATTTTGCGAAATTGGTAATTATTTCTGGTGTTATAGTTAACATAAATGTATTCATGGTACTGTTTCCGCTTGCTTTTGCTATAGCTAAGTGAAATAATAAATCTTCCTGAACCGCATTTTCATTATTCATAACTTTTTCAGAATATGCATTCAATGCTTGTTCCATATGCTTTAAATCATCTTCTGTTCTCCTTAATGCTGCTAATTTTACCGTTTTTAATTCCAATAAAATTCTAGTTTCAACTAATGATTTAAAATCTGGTTTTTCTAATCGTAAAATATCATCAATCATACCATTCATAGCAATAACTCCTATATTAGCTACAAATGTCCCACTTTGGGGAATAGATTTTAGCAATCCATAAAATTCTAGTTTTTGTATAGCATCTCGAACATTACTTCTACTTACCTCAAACTTATCAGACAACATACGTTCGGATGGTAGCTTATCTCCAGGTTCTAGATTTTTATAATTTATTAAATCTCTAATCTTACCTATAATATTATTTTGAACTTCTTTATTATCTCCTATTGTAATTGTTTCTAATTTCATGTGCTAAAATTTAATGCTGAGAGTTTTATTCTAATTTTATACAATGATACCTCTAATTATTAATTTATTTCCTTTGATAGCTAATCTCATAATTACTTTATATACTGGTTAACCAAATAATATTGTTAAATTTAACAAAAGCAGTTAAATTTCTTTACTTTTTTAAGTCAAATTTTACTGACCTCAATTAACGACCAGTAAAATTCAACAAAAAACTAACTCTAATTAATTACTAGTTTCTATAATCTTATTGATTTTAGTAACCCGTATTTTGAATAATAACACCATTAGTCGCTAATACTTCTGAAACTGGAATTGGAAACACATAATAATTACTATTAATCGTTTCTCCCATTTCAGCATCAACAGTTCCTGTTCTCACTAAATCAAACCATCTATGACCTTCAAAAGCTAATTCTAATCTTCTTTCGTCGGCAATAACTTGTCTAACCTCTCCTTGGGTAGTTGCAGTTCCTGTTAAACTATTTAAACCTGCTCTTTCTCTAATATCGTCCAATAAAGGTAAAATTGTAGCAGCAGGCGTACCATTTTCATTTAATACTTCAGCATATAAAAGAATAACATCTGCTAATCTCAATTCTATCCAATCGTGTTCACTACCTAAGCCTCCTTCTTTAGGAAATTTAACAACCTTTGAATAAGAATTGGCAGCATCAAGTGTAACATCTTTTCTTAAATCTCCAGGGTTAGCATCAAAAGCAGCAATTAAATCCAGATCTACTGGATCATCAGCTTTTGAATCATCACCAACATACCAATTCCAAAAACGGGAAGCAGGAGAATATTCATCAGTTATAGAACTTAATATTTGGGTTGAAAATATGATTTCTGTATTCCCAACTTCATTTGCGGCTCCACAAACCTCAGAAAAGTTGTCTTCTAATTTAATACCTGCAGCTTCAGCTCCGTTTACAACGGCAGCTAGATGCGGTTCTGCACTTACATAATCTCCCATATGCATGTATACTTTACCTAATAAACCTTGAGCAGCATACTTAGAAGCTCTTCCGTTTACTATAGTCGTATTTAAAATAGCCATTGCATCCATTAAATCTGGAATAATTACGTTATTATAAACATCAGTAGCCGGTTGTCTTACTAGAATAGATGTATCAGTAAGACTCGGTGTTGGAGATAAATTAACAGTGACATCCCCAAAAACCATAACTAATTTAAAATAAGACAACGCTCTTAAAAATTTAGCTTCACCTATTTGAATTGCATTTTCAGAATTTTCAATAACATTATTAGCACTTAAAATTGACTTATATAAAGCCGTATAGAAAGGCCCAAAAAACTGATCTGACTGAGACGGTAAATTACTATTGAACACATCAAAATCGGTATAAGGATCTTCGTCCATAAGCGCATTATCAGATCTAAATTCCCCCATTACTGCCATTGGCGTAACAGCACCTAGCTGATAAAAATATGCCGCATTCAAAACACCATTAAAATCTGTTAAAGAATCTGCACTAGCTAAATTAGGTGGGGCTTGTTCCAAATCGGTTGAACATGCTGTTATGAATAACAGCGATCCCAATAATATATATATATATTTCATTTTTTTTATTTATTTAAAAGTTAACATTTAAACCTACAGTAAAACTTCTTACAACTGGACTAGCACCTAATTGCGCCCCATAAGTTGTTGGCCCTAAATAATCACTACCTGTCTGTACTACACCCTCTGGGTTATACGACGTATAATTATCTGCCATTATGTATAATAAATTTGATGCAGCAACATATGCTCGCACAGAACTTAAGCCTATTTTTCCAATCAATTCATCAGGAAATGTATAACCAATAGTTAAGTTTCTTAACGCTATAAAAGAGGCATCTTGTATATAAGCATCTGTTTGATTTCTGTTTCTTTCATAATACTCTCCATTATGATCAGCAATACCATCGCTATTAGCATCTAACCTAGCATAATCTAATCTTCCACCAAATTCCGATGAATAGTAATGAGGATCTATATTATAAATTTCTCCTCCTTGAGACCCTTGAAATTGTAATGACATATCAAAAGCTTTATAACTTAAGTTATGTGACATACCCCAATAAAAATCTGGTGTATTTTGTCCTATTTTAACTAAATCGCCTCCATCAGCAACAGTTCTTGTTCTATCAATTACACCATCATCATTTTGATCTACTACATATGATTCTCCAGATTGAACATCAGGATGTCTTGTACCATCTGCTATATAATCCATTTCAACATCTCCAATAGTCTCTAATCCCCACATTTCACCAATTCCACCACCTACATAATTTCTAAATACTGGACCTCTACCACTTGTACCATAAATTGCTTGAGGTAATTCATCTAAACCACCTAAATATTTAATTTCTGTATCAACCGTAGATAAGTTACCAGACATAGTCCATGAGAAATTATCGTTATTAATTATCCTTGCATTTAATTCAAACTCCAAACCAGAACTTCTCACATCACCTACATTAAGTATTGAAGACGGATTACCCAATACTTCTGATTGTGCTTGATTAATTAAGATATCTTTAATATCAGATGTATAGTAATCTATACTAAAGGTAAAACGGTTATTTAAAAACCCTAAATCAATACCATAGTTTGTCTCTGTATTGGTTTGCCACGTTAAATCTGGGTTTGCTGAATTTGACGGGATTAAAAATCCTGTTCCGTATACTGTTGCTGATGGATCTAAAAGACTCAATGAATCATAAGATCCTAAAAAAGAAGTCGTTCCTAAAGACCCCGTACTAAATCTTAGTTTTAATTTGCTTAATGTCTCATCATCTTGTAAAAAAGATTCATTATGAACATTCCATCCTAAAGAAAGCGCTGGGAATGTTTCGAATCTTTTATTAGCTCCGAAACGAGAATCACCATCTCTTCTTACCGATACCGATGCTAAATACTTATCATCATACGCATAGTTAATTCTTCCAAAAACACTCTCTCTTGCTCTAGTCTCATCTCTTTCTGTTACTGTAATATCTTCGGGAGTTAACAGGTTATAATTAAGAATAGCTGTATCTGGCACGTTATTTCCATCTAAAGCAGTTCCTACAAATTTGGTAGTTTGAAATTCAATACCCGCTACTGCAGATATGTCATGCTTACCAATTACTTTTGCATAATTTAAAGTAGTTTCACTTACTACTGAAGTTACTTTTAAATCTGTTTGATCCATGTAAGTTTGAGAATCTCTAGCTCTAGAATCAAACCCAAGTAATCTATGTTCGTAGAATTGAGTATCTTTCATATCTCCTCCCAAAACAGTTTTGATATTCAATCCATCTATGATACTGTATTGTAAATAAGCACTAACGTTACCGAAAAACGTTTTTTCCCAACGTTCTGTGTTATCAAGCTTTGTTGCAGGACCAGCATCACCAGATCCACCAATACCATTACCACCTCTACCATAATGCCAGTCTTGCGCCGACATACCAGGTACTAAATCATAAATACTACTAGCTTCATAACCCGAGCCTCTATAACCAGAGTCAAATGTACTAGATAGACCAGGTACTCCAGAATCAGACAAAGCTTGTCTTTCAGCATCCAATGCTTGAACGAATGCTATTGACTCTGCTGTATGGTAAATAGGATGAACTCCATATGCTCTATTTAAATCTCTCATGTCATGGCCTAAAATATCTCTTTTAGATGTAAATCCATTAAAACTTGCACCTGTCTTGAACTTCTCGCCCAATTTAGCATCTACATTTAAACGTGCATTTAATCTTTCAAATCCTTGAGTAATTACTACACCCTCAGCATTCTGATAACCAATTGAAGCAAAGAAATTTACATCATCAGAACCTCCACTCATACTGAAGTCATGACTCATTGCACTACCATTTTGAAAAAGCCAATCTTCTGTACTTATAGCACCAGGTGAATTTTCGTAAGCACTTAACCTATATTCTAAAAAACGAGGATCTTGGGTATTAACAGTACTTGTCCAATTACCAGCAGCAATCTCAGATCTTGCATGAGCAGCCCATTCTGAAGCAGACGAAAGTATATTTTTTCTGTATTTACTTGATGTACTCGTATAAGCATTATAGCTAAATTTTGCCTTCCCAGACTTACCCTTTTTAGTAGTAACCAAAATAACACCATTTGCACCCCTAGAACCATAAATAGCAGCAGATGCCGCATCTTTTAACACCTCTAAACTTTGAATATCGTTAGGGTTAACAGTTTCTATACCTCCTGAAATAGGGTATCCATCAACAACAATTAGTGGATTAGAAGCACCCGAAATAGACGAAGAAGCTCTAATTTGAATTTTTGGTGCTGCTCCTGGAGAACCATCTTGATTTTGAATTAAAACACCAGGTAATTTACCTGCTAATGCTTCATCAACACGAGTAGCTTGTACAGCAGCAACATCATCACCTCCTATTTTTGCCACGGCTCCTGTAAGATGTGATTTTTTACGAGTACCATAACCAACAACTACAACTTCGTCTAGTTTGGCTAAATCTTCAATTAATGAAATATTTATGATTGTTTGACCATCTACAATTTTTGTTTGAGAAATATAACCAACATATGAGAATTGTAACGTTTCTCCTTTGTCTACTTGTATTTGATATTTTCCGTCAAAATCTGTAGTAGTACCTCTTGAGGTATTTGCTACAATAACATTTACACCAGGAACGGGCATATTATCTGTTGCAGAAACAACAGTACCTTTTATTAAGACTCCTTCCTGAGCAAATAAAGTAACACTGAACATCAATATTACTGTTAAAATTAGTTTAGTTTTTAAATTCATAATGTCTTTTATGTTTTAGTGTAATTTTTGTTTAGCACCCAAAAGATGCTTACTTATTAGATTTTTTTTAAATCTAATTTTACTTTCACCTCATTTATTAAGACAGCAATTCACTTATTTTTATTAAGTTTGTATTTGCGTGCCTTTATGAACTATTGGCATGTGAGACTTACTTCCCTCCTATAAGAAGTAATTTGATTTAAAAGGATAGACGTGCATCTATCCTTTTTTTCTTTAATTAGGTTTCATTGAAAAGTTTGTTTTTAAATTAGTTATACATTTTAGTTAGTCTTATTCCTCTGGAAAATAAAACTGGTTTACCAGATTGGTTTACCAAATATATATTAATTTATTGTTAAAAAAAAATAAATTTTAAATTTTAACATTGATACTCCATAAAATCTTCACGAATTAGGCTAAAAAAATCAATTAACTTAGTAGATTTTTCTTATGACTTATCTCCAAAATAAGATACTTCACCACCACTTAAGAAATCTTCTCTTACCGGACTAAATGTGTCAATCAACATTCCTTCTTCCAAACAAATTGCACTATGCAATAAATTAGGCTCAATATATACACCATCTCCTGCCTCTACAATTTGCTTTTCTCCATTAATTACAAATTCAAATTTACCTGAAACACAATAAGTCGCTTGCGTATGAAAATGTTGGTGTGGAGCACCTAATGCGCCTTTATCAAATTTTACTTTTACCATCATAATTTGGTTATCGTAACCTAAGAACTTTCTGGATACTCCTCCACCAAGCTCTTCCCATTGCATGCCTTTTGTAACAATATACTTTTCGCTAAATCTTTTCATATGTTTATATTTAATTGTTTTTATTCAAAAAAATAAGAACCTGACCATTCATAATTCTTATCGTTAATTTTTATATTATGTTTTACTTCTTTTGAAGTATTGTTGTTTGCTGTTATAAACAGTTTAGAGTTTTCTTTTATATTGACAATCTGTATTGCAGTATAATCTTCTGTGTCTAAAACCACTTTTAATTCTTTGATGCTACTGTTAGAGTTTACTGCAGATTCTATTACTGGACTATAACTTCCGTGTGCTTCAATTACAGAAACAAAAAGTGTTTTTTTAGTGTTTTTTCGTCTTAGCATGAAAGCTGCTTCTCGTCTTAAATTAAATTCTGGATCGTTTGCGCCAATTCTAGTAAATAATAATTCATCATTAGTATTTGTTAAAGTGGTTAAGGTGTAAAACTTCCCTTTTTTTAACCAGGATAGTTTGCTATTCTCATTAGAAGCTTTTGCTGTTCCTTCTAAAAATAAATGTTGATATCCATTTTTAGTTCCTAAAGGGTTTAATGATTTAGGTGTTTTATAATCAAAATTTGTTTGTATTACTTGTCCTAAAAAGTAATATGGAAAATCATATTGATTTGCTTTATTTGAAGTCACCTTCATAATATCTAACATATATGGCTTTTCAAAATCTTCATCTTTTATAACTGCTATAGTTCGCAACATTTCTGTTCCAGGATAGGCATTACTTTCTTTTGCACTTACCACTTGTACGTTTTCATTTTCTGAAGAAAAATAGTTCAAGACTGAATGATGCTGACTTCCTATTTCAAAATCAGCATTAAAATGAGAGGTTTCATTTTGTGTAACTGTATTATGTGCAATAGTTTGTTTTGCCCAGGTTTTGTTTTCCTTTAGGTAATTTCCACCACCTTTTTGTTCAATATTTACAAAACGTGCTAAACCGTAATCTTGAAGAATTTCTTCACCTTTTTCATATAATGAATATGACAACTTATCATAATGACCATGACTTGAACCTTGTGCTGCATATTTAAAAACCAATTCGATATCTTCATTTCGTAATATGGCAATTCCTCCTTGTGTTCCATTTGGCCCATCTGAAAGATTAATTGATTTTTTATTGAAAGGTTTTGCTTTTCCATTTTTAATACCAAGTGCAACGGCAAGACCAGAATCATCTAACAACACACGATCTTGTGCCGAAGCTATGCTTAATAATCCTGGATCTTGCTCACCAAAATGATAAGAAATATCTACTGCTGTAATTAAAGCGCTGGTGTAGTATGACATTCCTTTTTGACCATCATTAAGTGGGAAAAAATCGCCATCTGCATCCGATAAATTTAATAAGGCCTTTATTGATTTTAGCAATACACCTTCTTTATATTCAAATATTTTTAATTCAGGTTTTACGTTATGTAGTCCTTCAGCAAAAATTAAAAACGGATACATGGCATAGCGTTGATAATATGGTCCTTCGTTATAATAACCATCTGGAGAAAAAGGCTCTTCTATATTCGCTAAAAAACCAGCTTTTCCGTCTTTATTTAAAAAGCCGCCATCATCATCTTTTTCTTTAGTATCTAATTTTAAATCTTTTATTCCGTACAAAGCACGATCGATTAATTCTTGATCGTTCATTACTAAACCAATCATACCTACTGCTGCATTTCCCCATGTACTATGATTGTGTACTCTTTGGTAAAATTGCGGACTGTCTATAGAAATATGATCTGCAAATGGTCTGAAAAGGTTTGTTTCTAATTTGTTGCGTTCTTCTTGTGATAAGTAATTATAAATACAATCGTAAGCCTGACTTACATAAACCAACCAATTAGAGTCATTCAAACATTGCCAGAATAATTTCCCTCTTGCATACGATCTTGTTTTTGGATGTAATGGTAATGTTTTGTAAATCGCTTCATATTGCATCAACATGTCTTTTACATATTTCGCATATTTTTCGTCATCTAAAATTTGATATAGCACACCTGCTTTTTGTAATACTAAAAAATTTCGTTTGTGACGTACATGTGTGTATCCACCAGAATAATCTACGGGTATTGGCGTATCTATTCCTAATGCAATTTCTGAATCAATTTCTTCTTTTACTTTTTCTAAAGTTTTATCGAAAATTGGAACAGAACCTAAAGAAGCTCTAATTTTATCAACACCATTTTTTGTTAAAATTAGTTTTGGATGTACTCCTAAACCTTTATTTGTATTTACAGTTGTGTCTTCAACATCACTTTTACAAGACATTGTTGTTACTATTAATAGCAGTAAAATTTTATTTAGGACTTTCATAAAAAGAATAAATTAAAATTGGTTTACCAGTTTGGTTTACCAAAAATACAATTATTTTTTTGATTATGAAAATACTTTTTTTAAGCTATCAATTTCATATGACTTAGCATTCAGTCAAATACGATTCAACATCTCACTACATATTGTAAACTCCTCCATTGATGTCTAACGTAGCTCCAGTAATAAAACCGTCATATTCAGAAGCTAAATATAAAACCGCTCGAGCGACATCGGCAGCATTGCCTGCTCGAAGTATTGGTATACCTGCAGTCGTTTCATCTGCAGATTCTTTTGTTGTATGTGTATTGTGAAATGATGTACCCAATATTAAACCTGGAGCAACTGCATTAACACGAGTACCTTGAGGACCTAATTCTGCCGAAAGTGCTCGTGTAAATGTTAATATAGCGCCTTTGCTAGTAGAATAAGCTAGTGAACCAGGGTGGCCTCCTTTACGTCCTGCAAGTGATGCTAAATTAACAATACTGCTGTTTTCGTTTTTTGCTAAATAAGGAGCTGCTGCTCGTGTTACAAACATCATAGATGTAAGGTTTATATCCATTACCTTATGCCAAAAATCAGTCTCCATATCGCTCAGCATTTTTCGCGCAACAAGTGAACCTGCATTATTAATAAGTATGTCTAAATCGCCTAATGCTTCTACTGTTTTTTCTACCAGTGTATTTGCATTGGCTTCTTTAGTTAAGTCTCCAGATATAGCCACTGCTTTTAAACCTTTACTATGTGCGTATTCTACTAATTGATTCGCAGTGTCCGCACTAGAAAAATAATGAATGGCAACATTGGCTCCGTTATCAATAAAATGCTTGGTTATTGATTCTCCAATTCCTTGTGCCCCAGCAGTTATCAGAACATTTTTTCCAGCTAATTTATTATTATTCATAGTTTTAATAATTTATTTTACTTTATCATTTTTATTGAAATAGCCATCATTAGATACCGCATTTTCACTTACCGAAATACGTCCTGTTTTAAACCATACTTCTGCATAGTTTCCATCTGCATATTGTTTTTTAATGTCTCCACCATGCGTTTCTGCACCAGAACACCAGTTTTTATTTACTTCTGGAGATTTACCGTTCGTTTGATTATAAGCACCTAGTTTAAAGAAACAACCTTCACCAGCGTAAGCAGCTTTACGTTCCACGCCATCTTGACCAATTGACACAAATAATTTTTGTGTTTGTTCTGGTATATCTGCCGTTGTTGTGTATTCCGATTCTATTAAGTTTTTTGTAAACGTTTTAGTTTCATGTCCTTTACTGGTAAACTTTAAGTTCATGATACCATCCTTAACTTCTACCTCATAGCTAAACGCTTCACCTAAAGCAATACCTTCTTTAGGCTCTTCAGGGTAAGTGTCTGCGGTTTCACCAACTACAGAAAAATCATGTCCCCAAACTACTGAAGAATAATCCCAACGTCCTGAATTATCTTCACCTGCTGTATTAATTTCATAATGCCAAAAAACAGAACCTTTAGTATGACCTGGAAATTTCTTGTAAAATATTTTTAGAGGTTCGTTTTCATGTTTATCTGCACTATGGATTTGACCCACAACTACTGCATGCGAAGCAGCTACTCGTGCATCGCCTGTAGCAGATACATTCATAACTTTAAGCGTCGCTGTTAATTTATCATTCGCCGTTTTTGGGTACCATTTTTTCACTTGCGCTAATTCCGTTCTTGTATTATTTGAAGAACCATGTGTGCTTCCTGCATTTGGTGCTTTAAAAACTACCCAATCACCATCACTATCGTTTGCAGTGTAAAAGAAATCTTTATTTTCAAAATCATTGGCAATTCCAACATTAGCCCCATTTCCTAAAACTAATTTCCAATGGTCAAAAAATGGAATGACATCACTTGCATAAACGGTTTTATCAATCTCTTTTGCTTCAGTTTTTTCATCCCCTTTTTTATCTGTGTTCTTACAGCTATTCAGTGTGAAAATGGTACATAAAATACAAAGTACTATTGTTGTCGTTTTATTCATTTTTATATTTTTTAGTTTCATTTTTTTTATCTTAAATATTGATTAGAAATATTCTGTTAGCGCTATTATTCCGTTATACGAAATAATTAAAGAAAATAATAAAGCTGCAAACAAACCTATATTCACAAAAATACCAGTCTTATATCCTTTCATTATTTTTTTGCTGTTGACCATCATTATAATACCAACAATTACTAGAGGTAAAACAAATACATTAAACACTTGAGAAAGTATTTGAATTTCAATAGGATTTGCTCCAAATGCAGGGCCAATTAGTGCGACTAAACAAGCAACTGCAGTAATGATTCTAAACTGGCGTGAGTTGGTATCTAATGCTCCTGACTGATAATCTGCAACCAATAAAGGCGCGATTAATAAACAAGGAAAGATAGAAGATAAACCAGCACTTAATGCTCCGAAAAAGAAAATTGTAACAGCCCATCTTCCTGCAACTGGTTCTAAAGTGTTAGCCATATCTAAAACCTGAGTAACTTCTTTACCTTGGTAAAATAAAGCGCCTGCAGCAACAGCCATGATAACACCACTAATTACAAAAATTAAAATGGCAGCTGTAATAGCATCCTTTTTTTGCTGATCTAAGTTCTTAATAGTCCATCCTTTTCCTTTTACAAAAAGTGGACGAGATAAAAATGTAGCGGAAGCCATAGTGGTACCAACAAAAGCAGCAACCAACATTTTACCTCCTACAACATCTGGTATTGTTGGTATTAATCCTTTTACAACGTCTAAAGGTAGTGGTTGCACGAAGCATAATGATAGCACAAAAGACATTCCCATTAAGGTTACAAAAATGACTAGTATTTTTTCGAAGAAAGTATACTTACCAACCAACATTAAAAGATAAAATGTAACGATAATTATAATGGCTGTTATTAAAACAGTTTCATATTTATAAGCAGCTAAACCATCAAAGTTTACGGATAAGATTTCAAAAATGATATTGGAAGAAATTCCCAAAATTCCCATTAGCGAATTCCATTGCCCAAACGTAACACCAACTATAATTAATACGGCTAATATTTTACCATATTTAAAGTGTTTTTTAAATCCGTATAATGCAGTTTCTCCAGTTAATAATGCATAATTACCATAAGCAAACATTAAAACACCAGAGAACAAACAACTTAATAAAAGCACCCAAAGTAATTGCATATTAAACTTACTGCCTGCAACTATCATAGACGTTACACTACCTGTGCCAATGGTATAGCCTATAGCGAAAATCCCAGGTCCAAAACCTAATATAATTGCGATAATTTTTTTTAATAACGACTTTTTGTTTTCCGTTGTTGGCATGACGTGGTGATTTTAGTTAACTATTTCCAGTTGGTATGATAAAATTCTCCTGAGTTATCATCTATTCTTTGATAAGTGTGTGCTCCAAAATAATCACGTTGCGCTTGAATTAAATTTGCAGATGATTTTGCTATTGAGAAACTGTTTAAAAAATTAATAGATTCACTTAAACTTGAAATTGATAACTCATTTAAAACACATTGAGAAACGACCTTTTTAACGCTTGGTTTTAATGTGTTTATCTGTTTAATTATGTTCTTATTAGTTAACATATTATTGGTTGTTTTAAAAACAGACACCAATTCTATCATAAGATTTGATTTTATGATGCATCCATTGGTCCAGATTCTAGCCAATTCACTTAAATTTAAATCCCATTTATAGCTTTTAGAGGCTTCATTTATTAATTTAAAACCTTGATAGTGGTTTATTATTCTAGCAAATTGATAAGCTCTTAAAATATCTTCATTTGTTAAATCGAGTTTAGAACTGTATGACTCAATATTTATACTAGCGGTAAGTCTTTCCTCTTTATAAAAAGAAGTATACCGTGCAAACAAAGCTGAAGCTATCATAGTACTTGGCACTCCCAGTTGAGCGGTTGCAATAGTAGTCCAGTTTCCTGTGCCCTTATTTCCTGCTTTATCCATTATTTTATTAATTAACCAATCATCTCCATCCTTTTTTCTTAAAATATCAATGGTGATTTCTAACAAATAACTATTTGTTGTTTCTTTCCATAATTCTAAAACAGAAGCTATTTGATCTGGATTATTCCCTAAGGCTTTTAATAAAGTAAAAACTTCAGCTAGTAATTGCATCTCAACATATTCAATACCATTATGAACCATTTTTACAAAATGACCACTACCCTCTGTTCCTATATAGGCACAACAAGGAAAATTATTTTTATCCCTTGCCGCTATACCTTCTAAATAAGGTTTAATTTCTTTATAAATTTCTTTATCGCCACCAGGCATAATAGAAGGTCCTTTTAGAGCACCTTCTTCTCCGCCAGAAACACCAGCCCCAACAAAATGAATATTTTTAGATTTTAAATAATCGAACCGTTCTTTTGTTTTGTTATAGTTTGAATTACCACCATCTATTAAAATATCTCCTTCTGATAAAAATGGAAGTAAATCTTGAATAACCAAATCAATTATCTTACCTGCATTAACCATAAGCATAATCTTTCTTGGTGTTTGTAAAGAATTTACAAAATATTCAATATTATCAAATGGAAGTGCTGATGATAATTCTTCATATTCATTCCTAAATTTATTAGCAACATCTTCTTCTATAGTATCTACATGTCTGTTGAAAATAGAAATTTCAAATCCATTCTTTGCTAAATTTCTACTAAGGCTTTTACCCATTACTCCCAATCCAAACAAACCAAATTCTGATTTATCTATCAATGCTTTCTTTATCATTTCTACCATGTCTTCTGGAGTTAAACTTATATCTATTTTAATAGCATTTTTAGGTTCTTCTAAAGTATCAAATTGCGATTTCAACAAGTCTGAAGTCATAAAATGATCTTGGCGTTTATTAATTCTATCTGCGATTTTTTCAAATGAACCATGAAGAAAAATCCATTTTGAACTATTTTCAATAGCATTATTTAAAATATCACGATAGCTCTTTTTTAATGCAGAACACACTACTACACAACTATTGTTTTTTAATTGTTTTATAGCCAATTTATTTAATGTTTGTAACCAACCTAATCTATCATCATCATTTAAGGCTTCTCCTGTTGACATTTTTGAAATATTACTTTCTGGATGAAAATCATCACCATCAAAAAAAGGAATGACTAATTCTTGAGCAAGTAATTTTCCGATGGTACTTTTGCCAGAACCAGAAACTCCCATTACGAATATTACCCTGTTTTTCATAATGTAAAACGACACATATTATACTTGATTTTTTAGCTTTATAGCCTAAGCATTTACTCTTTATCAGGCGCAGTCCCAGGACCTACAGAAGCCTCTTTAAACCATACTTCTGTATAACATCCATTTTCATATTGTTTTTCAATATCACCATCATAAGTTTCTGATCCTGTACTCCAAACTATATTTTCTTCAGGAGACTTTCCATTAGTCTGGTTATAAGCACCTTGTTTAAAATACTGTATTTCACCAGCATAAGCATTTTCACGTTCAACTCCGTCGCGACCTATTGAAGCATATAAACTCCATATTTGTTCTGGAACATCTGCTTTTTTTGTAAATTCTGATTTCAACAAATTCTTTGTGAATCTAATAGTTTCATGTCCTTCACTTGTAAAAGTGAGGTACATTATTCCCTTATAAACATTTATTCCATAGCTGAATTCTTCTCCTAATTCAATACCATCTTTTGGTTCTTCAGGGTATGATGTTGAACTAGATCCAACAACAGACATGTTATCTCCCCAAACAGCTGTTGAATAATCCCATCTTTTTGAATTATCTCCTTCAGTGTTAATTTCATAGTTCCAAAAAACAGAACCTTTTGTATGACTAGGAAATTTTTTATAAAAGATTTTTATAGGTTCATTTTCATGTCCTTCATCACTATGAATTTGACCAACGACTACTGAGTATGAAGCAGCAACTCTAGCATCACCTGAGGTTGAAACATGCTTTACTTTTAATGTCCCTGTTAATTTACCTCCAGTTTCAGGTATCCAATGTTTTTTTTGTCCTAATTCTGTTCTTGTATTGCTTGAAGTACGTGAAGTAATACCCGAATTAGGTGTTTTATAAACTACCCAATCTGTTTTTTCATCATTTTCAACATAAAAAAAACCTTTCTTTTCATAATTCACTAATTCTTCAGAGTACGTACCATCTCCTAAAAGAATTTTCCATTCATCCATAAATGGTATAATATCACTTGGATATTTTATGTCACCTTTACTTTTAACAATTAAACCTGAATTAGAATTTGAATAATAGTTATACAATAAGAATGATAGTAATGCTACTAACAAGAGGATAAATAATGACTTTTTCATTTTATTATTTGATTTTCCTTAGATGTAGTTAATACATTAACTTCATCTTTAAATTTTCTTCAGTTTTTATTATACCAGAATTACTGATTTGATTTTCTGATTCATCATTATTTTTTGCTCCCCAAAGTATGGCTACATATTTTACAGCATTATTTTTAAATATGTTTTTAGTAATGTTAACATTCACAATACCTCTGTGGCTTAATAACATCCCATTTTCCTCTTTTGCACCACAATTTGTAAATACGCTGTTAGTTATTAATAGGTTTCCACCAATGGTTGACTCATCATAACCACCACGGAAATAATTTAAAACGTTTTCATCAATTTTATTAAATTCTGAATTTGAGATAAGAACGAATTCGGCATTATAGTCACCTTTAGCGTCATTTTCTTTATTAAGACATAAACCCTTTTTACAGTTTTTAATAACTGAATTGGAGATAGATATAGTATCCGCAAAGGAACCTTTTGAGACTTCTAAAACACTTTTAAAATTGCTTATTTCAACAGTATTTAAAAACAGATTGTAAGCTTTAGACATGTTTTTATCTAGAGTACTAAAGGCATCTTGAGTTTTGTTTCCGCTTAAAACCACATTTTCAATTCTTAAATTCCCTTTTGGGTACATTTGAAATGCAGCATTATTACTAGTGAAAATTAATACAGCTTTATCATTTTTATCTTCTGAAGAAATAGTTACATCTTTATTAATAACCAATGAATCGTCTATAGAATAACTACCAGGTTTCAATGATAAGACATCACCCGGCTTAGCTAATTTAAGTTGTTTAACCAATTCAATATTAGAAGATATTGAAATAATTGTAGATTGATTTTTTATACTTTTAGTAGAAAACCAATTGGTTCCGTATTTTGATTTGTCAATCAATTCTGTATTCGTCTTAATTGGTTTTAAAATAGCTCCTACACTATTGTTTTCTATAGTTCTAGGAGTTCCAAAAAGATCGGTTGTAATGGTTTCAAAATCAAAACCAGAATAAATATCTTTATAATTTAAAACAGGAACATAGAGACGCTCAGAAATTTTATTGACTTTAATATCTTTTGCCATTAGACCTTCAGGCTTAACATCACTTTTATTTTCACTATTTAAAATGTTTTTTTTAAAAATTACACCATCTACTTTATCATAATTTTTAATGGGATAGTTATCTATTTTAGAATTATAAATTAAATTGTTAGCAATTATAGTTCTAACAGGTCTTGCAGAGCGAATTTCTGAAGCTGGCAACACATCACTTTGACTAACATTAGAACCCACGCTAAAATGAAAAGGTGTTTTGCAATCTATATAAGAGTTGTATGCAATAACAGCATCGGTTACTTGATTATACCTATTGAGAGGAGATTTAGGAATTCCATTCATAACCGCTAAAGGCGCTCTAAATGTGGTTCCTTTTAATTTATAAAAATAATTATTTGTAATCCAGTGGCCTGTATTTATTACCCGAATACCTCCAATGAATTTAGACTTTTCATTACCAATAAAAATATTTCCATCAATAGTTGCATAATTTCCATGTCGTAAAACTAGAGAGCCTTCGCTTTCAAAGAAAACATTATTTCTAAACTCATTAAAGTTCGATTTACTTGAAATAATTTCAACCTCACCATTGCAGTGGTCAAATAAATTATTAGCAACATAAGTATGTGAAGGCGCCATTGACGTACCACTATCGCCGATTTGCATGGTTTCACCATGAGGTCCTCCTTTACGAGGTCTAGGCCCAAAATGATTATTTATTATTTGATGATAATTCTTTATATGTTCATTACCTTTTAAAAAGACTCTTACTGTTGGTCCAAAATTAGATTTTCCAGTGATGTAACAGTTACTTAATTCATTATTCTGTCCCCAAAATTCAACCCAATGGTCTGTAATATGCCTGTCTGGTTGTGTAAACTCTTCTATAACACATTGGGTTACTTTACAATGATTAGCAACTTTATCATCATTAATTTTAAATTGAATAACCGTTTTTGATGGGGTATAGCCATTTTTAAAATGTAAGCCTCTTACTTCTAAATATTCGCCACCTACACTTAAACTTGAAGCACCTTCAATAGTAACCTTTCCAGAAGTTTCTGCTTTTAAAATAATAGGGTTATTCTTTGTACCTCTTCCATAAAACTCAATTTCAACATCTTTCCAAATACCATTAGCCAAAGTAATAACATCACCTGCTTTTATATTTTTTATAACACTTTGTAATTCATTATTATTGTTAACCAATATATCTATATGATTACTTGTATCAACACAAGAAAAACAGAAAAAAAAGATACTTAAAATATAGAAAAACTTATTCATATCACTATTTTAAAATAATTTATAAGAGCTAATAAAAAACAAAAAATTCATCTTCTATTATTGGTTAGTCTTGATAAAAAGACAAATCAATTATAAAAACATAATTGGTTAACCAGATTGGTTTTCCAAATATATAACTATTTTATTACTAACAAAATAATTTTAACAAAAAAGGAGAGTTTTGAATAGATTAATTAAATCTTACTATCTTTTATAAACTATAAAAGAGTTTAGTATAGATCACAAATGCTAAGATGAATTTTTAAAATATTAAATAATTTAATTGACTTATTAATATAAATTCCGTATCTTAATTAGCTA
>TARA_R110002050_G_scaffold48780_1_pt1 | contig 47774 bp, 38 predicted proteins | sample TARA_R110002050 | Tara Oceans TARA_R110002050 (sample SAMEA4396988) | marine metagenome | biome: Polar Biome; feature: [DCM] deep chlorophyll maximum layer (ENVO:01000326); material: water (ENVO:00002006), including particulate matter (ENVO:01000060) such as... | depth 25 m
ATCGGTTACTTCTTCCGGTCTTTCATCAATTAAAAGAATAATTAAATAAGACTCCGGGTGATTCGCGGCTATGGCATTCGCCACTTCTTTTAATAAAGTGGTTTTACCTGTTTTTGGTTGAGCCACGATTAAACCACGCTGTCCTTTTCCAATTGGAGAGAAGAGGTCAATTATTCGAGTAGACAAGGTACTCCGACGACTCGTAATGTTAAATTTCTCTTCGGGGAAGAGGGGCGTTAAATGTTCGAAAGCAACGCGGTCTCTAATCCAATCGGGTTTGCGTCCGTTAATACTTTCTACTTTAACTAAGGGGAAATATTTTTCGCCTTCTTTCGGAGGTCTAATCTGACCTTTAACAGTATCACCAGTGCGCAAGCCAAAAAGCTTCACTTGGTTTTGTGACACATATATATCGTCAGGGGAATTTAAATAGTTGAAATCGCTTGAGCGCAAGAAGCCATAGCCATCTGGCATCATTTCTAAAACACCTTCGCTTACTACAATACCATCAAAGTCGTATTCGCGGTGGCGATTTCGCTGATTGTTATTTTGTCTTGGGTTATTGTTTTGACGAGAATCCTGTCCGCGATTAGAATCATTACGGCTGTTATCCGAGCGAGTTTCATTGCGGGTATCATTACGATCATCTTTGCGATCATCCTTACGATCCTCATTGCGAGTATCGTTTTTACGATTATCGTTTTTAACAGGACGATTATCACGGGGATTGTCGTTTCTACGTTCTTTAGTTGCTGGCTTTGCAGTATTGTCTGGACTATCTTTTGTATCCTCGTCTTTTTGGTCGGGATTACTGCGCTTATTGGGCTGCTTGTCGTTTGGCCTTTCACCGCGAGGAGGACGAGAATCGTTGTTTTTAGTACGATTATCACGACGTTGCTCATTGGCAGGCTTCGTGTTCTCGTTCTGTGGCTCCTTATTCTCTTGAGGGTTTTTCTTCCGAAGTATCGGCTTAGCTGAAACAGCTTTTTCTTTTGGTTCCTGATTGGTCTCTGCTTGAGCAGGCTTATCATCAGGTACAGGAGTTATCTTGATATCTTTAACCGCTTCTGGATTAACGGCTTGCTTATCTAAAATCGCATAAATAAGTTCTAATTTCTTAATTGTGCGAAATTTACTAATGCGGGCGGCTTCGCCTATTTGCCTTAGTTCGGGCAGCTTTAAAGCCTTTAACTGATTAATGTCGTACATGGGAATACAAAAAGATAATTTTGCTTAATCTTTCTAAAAAGATAAAATAAAAGATTGTGATTGTGTTAAGGCAAATCCCAAATGGGGATTATTTTACTCATCCTTTCCTTAACAAGGTGCACAATATTACAAAGAATTCTATTAAGCCTAAGCTTATCCCACATTTTTTAGCAATTTTGTCGAAAATTTTAAAATGATTCAGAGAATTCAAACGCTTTATTTTGCGGCTTCTGGTTTAATAATGGGTCTTCTAGCCTTTTTCGTTAGCTTTTTTCAAAGTGAAACGGGGCGTAAGGTTTTAGTTGATTATCCTATTTTCCTGACTCTCTTCGTTTTAAGTTCCATTCTAAGTTTTATCGCCCTTTTCATGTTTAAGAAGCGTCAGCTGCAAGTGGTACTGGGGCGACTTACTATTATCCTTCTTTTTATACTAATAGCTTCGCTTTTTTACTTTTGGTACGAGAATTTCGGCGCAGATCCCAAAGCTTTAGGCATTGGTATTTTCCTTCCTATAGTAAGTGTGGTATTAATTTCTCTTGCCAATCGCGGAGTTATGCAAGACGAAATGATGATTCGGGCAGCAGATCGCTTGCGTTAGCTTTTAGGCCAACGCTCTAATTCCACAACTTCCAAATCACTAAGGTTTCCGTTTTCAATTTTAAAGCGGAGTAAGGTTCTAATTTGGTGCAGGCCTTGTTTGCCAATGGCACCAGGGTTCATGTGTAGGAATCCCAGATCCTTATCCGGCATCACTTTTAGTATATGACTGTGGCCACAGATGTAAAGATCGGGTTTGAACTGGCGCAGCTTTTCTTTAATACCCCGGTGGTAACGGCCAGGATATCCACCTATATGTGTCATCCAAACTTTGTAATTTTCAATTTCGAAAGCTAGTTCTTCCGGCCATTCTCGCCGAATACTGGGGTCATCAATATTGCCAAATACGGCTCTTACTTTTGCCACTTTAGCGAGTTGATCGCATACCCTTGGGCTGCCGATATCGCCGGCATGCCATATTTCATCGCTTCCAGCGCATAACTTTAAAACTTGCTCATCTATATAAGAATGACTATCGCTTAATAGAGTAATCTTCATGTATCTTCTTCTAGCTTTTAAATACCTTTGCAGCAAAGAAAGTCCTTTTGCGCTATTTCCTAAAACTTGCTTATCGCGGTACCCATTTTCATGGTTGGCAAATTCAGCCTAACGGATATACCGTGCAAGAACATCTTAACAAGCATTTATCGCTTTTGTTAAGAAAAGAGATAAATGTTTCAGCGGCTGGTCGTACCGACACGGGAGTGCATGCTAAGGAAATGTTTGCACACTTTGATTGGGAGCTGGCCATTGAAGACATATCTACCTTAGTGCAAAACTTAAATAAATTGCTTGCGCCAGATGTGGTTGTAAATGAGATCTTTGAAGTTAAGCCTCATATTCATGCGCGTTTTGACGCCATTCAAAGGTCTTATGAGTATCGAATAAACCGGCAAAGAAGTCCTTTTAAGCATAACTTAGCCGCTAACATTTTTTACGCCTTAAATTTAGAAGCAATGCAGGCCGCGGCTGAGTTGCTAGTTGCAAAGAGGGATTATAGTTCCTTTTCTAAGTCGAGAACGCAAACCAAAACTAATATCTGCGATATTCGCCAAGCCTATTGGGAGGATTGCGGTGATCAATGGATTTTTCATATCACAGCCGACCGCTTTTTAAGAAATATGGTTCGAGCAATTGTTGGAAGTTTGTTGGAAGTAGGCAAAGGAAGAATGACATTAGATGGCTTTGAGAAAATGATAGAGGCGCAAGATCGAAAGGCAGCAGGGCAGTCTGTTCCAGCGCAAGGATTATACTTAAATAGGGTAGTTTACCCGCAAGATATTTTTATATAAATGGCAGATGGAGTTAGTGGTAAAGCTTTTGACTTAAAGCTTTTAGCGAAAATTTTAACCTATATAAAGCCGTATCGCTTTGTGTTTTACGGTTGCTTTGTACTCACTTTGGTGCTGAGTGGTTTATCCACCGCAAGGCCAATTTTAATCCAGTACACGATTGACAACTTCATTCTCGTGCCTAATGCGGATAGTCTATTAAACTTCACCTTGATTTTATTGGTGCTTTTAGTTTTGGAAGCATTGGTTCAATTTCTCTTTATTTTTGGCGCAAACTTCTTAGGACAGAGTATTATTCGCGATTTAAGGATTCAGCTTTATCAGCATATTCTCTCCTTCAAATTAAAGTATTTCGATCAAACGCCTATTGGAACTCTAGTTACTAGGGCTGTATCGGACATTGAAACTATTGCCGATATTTTCGCATCGGGGATCTTGGTTATTTTTGGCGATTTGTTAAAAATAGTGGTAATGGTCTCGGCCATGTTTTACTTCTTCGACTATCGCTTGGTATTGATTTCACTTTCTGTAGTGCCGGTCCTATATTACGCTACCCGCCTATTTCAGCTTAAAATTAAGTCTTCTTTTCAAGATGTAAGAACCCAAGTAGCCACGCTTAATGCATTTGTTCAAGAGCACATTAGTGGTATGAATGTGGTGCAAATTTTTAATCGCGAGGAAGCGGAAATGAAGAGTTTTAAAGTGAATAACGACCTACATCGTCAAGCTCATATTCGTTCAATTTGGTATTTCTCAATCTTTCTTCCGGTCATCGAAATTATGAGTGCCATAAGTATTGGTCTAGTAGTATGGTATGGGGGCTTGCAGGCTGCGGGAGTAAGTGAAAAGTATTCCCTGCAAATTTGGATGCATAATTTCTTTAATTGGGCGGGTGACGCACCGAGCCGAGATATTACACTGGGAGAAATTACCGCTATCATCATCTTTGTGAACATGCTATTTCGTCCCCTTAGACAGCTAGCAGATCGTTTTAACACTTTGCAAATGGGCATGGTGAGCAGCGAGAGAGTTTTTAAAGTGTTAGATACGAAAGATAGAATAGAGGATAAGGGTAATGAAGAGTTGGCCGATGTTAAAGGTGAAATTGAGTTTAGAAATGTAACCTTTGGCTACTTACCCGATGAACCGATAATAAAAAATGTTAGTTTTAAAGCAGAACCAGGAGAAACCTTAGCGATAGTTGGTGCTACGGGAGCAGGAAAGTCCACTTTGATTAATCTTCTCGGTCGTTTTTATGAAATATGGGAAGGTGAAATCCTTCTTGATGGCGTTGATATTCGTAAAATAAAATTGAGCAGTTTAAGGGAAAATATTGCCGTGGTTCTCCAAGATGTGTTTTTATTTAGTGATTCAATAAAAAATAATATCACCTTAAATAAGGATATCAGTCACGAAGAAGTAGCGGATGCCGCCTCTTTTATTGGGGTAAACGACTTTATTGAATCCTTACCAGATCAGTATAATTATAATGTGCAGGAAAGGGGTAATATGCTTTCGGTAGGGCAGCGACAGTTATTATCATTTTTAAGAGCTTATGTTTCCAACCCATCTGTCTTAGTTTTAGATGAAGCAACGAGCTCCATTGATACCCAAAGTGAGCAATTGATTCAAAAGGCTATTGAAAAAATTACCGAAGGGCGCACTTCCGTAATCATAGCACATCGACTAGCCACTATTAAAAAGGCGCATAAAATTATCGTAATGGATCACGGTCAGGTTGTTGAAGTTGGAACCCACGACGAGTTACTAGGGAAAAATGGCTTTTATACTAGACTTTATACTATGCAGTTCGCGCAGACCTAAATCTAATTTTGATAATGAATAAAGCACAATCACACAGTGCCCGAAATTGGGTTTTTTGGTTTCACCTGCTAATTACTTTATTAGCTTGGTTAGGTCCATTTCTTTTCTCGTGGTATTTAATGGTGAGTGCTTATTTACTGGTAGTTGTTCAATTTATAATCTTTAAAAGATGCCTTTTAAACGCGAAGCACGATTTGGATGTTAGCGACGATACTACCTTTTATTCGCATCTACTGGAAAGTTTGAGCATTAATATAGATAGGCGGAAATTAAAAACTTTCGTAAGAAATTATCTCTATCTCGTTCTCGCTCTGGTAACTTTAGTTTGGCAAGTTATCTTGGGTAATGAAGCACTTTTATTTTAACTTTATAAAACATTGATTTAGGGCTCTTCACAAAGCAGAATTTCCAGCTTTGGCCTTTTGCAATAACGCGTAATAGCTTCGATGTGGTAGCTGAATGCCAGCATTCACAAGAGTTCTCAGGCCTGATTACTCTTCAAATTCACGTTATTCTAGTTATACCAAAAAATAAAGGCCAGACTGCTTAGGGAGATAAAAACCCATAAGCTCAGTCCTAAAATTAAAGAAGGCAGCCCCGCTTGCTTGATCTTTTCTACTGAAAGTCCCGCTCCCACTAAGAAAAGTGTAGCAGTTAAAACCCTTCTTGAAACTTGACTAATACCAGCACTGAATTCTGCTGGTAAGCCTAAATAGGAGTTTGCAATAATGGCGGCAATAAATAACAGAATGAAATAAGGGAATTTAATTTTTCCTTCACTTTTAAAAATCCGAGCAGTTATAAGGGCCAAGGGAATAATCCACAAGGCTCGTGCAAGTTTTACCGTAGTGGCAATTTCTAAAGCTTCTTCACCATAAGAGGCAGCTGCTCCTACTACCGAGCTGGTATCATGTATAGCAATGGCGGCCCATAAACCAAATTGGCCCTGACTAAGACTTAATGCCTCACCGATAAACGGGAAGATTATTAAGGCTACTGAGTTTAATAAGAAGACCGTACCCATGGCCATGCTTATATCACGTTCGTTGGCTTTAATAATGGGGGCTATTGCCGCTATGGCACTGCCACCACATATAGCAGTTCCCGAAGATAATAAGTAACTAGCGCGACTATTTAATTTTAAGGTTTTACCTAAAACCCATCCAAGAAGTAGGGTAGTGCTAATACTCACGATGGTAATTAAAAACCCATCCGCACCAGCGCTTATGGCCCTTTCGGCAGATAGACCAAAGCCTAAGCCTACAACTGCCGATTTTAAGGTCCAGTTTACCGCCTCTTTATTTTGCTTAATATAAGGGTTGGATAAGAAATGACTAAACAAAAAGCCTAATAGCAGTGCCACGGGTGGGTTTATCCACGGACTAAGACTCAAGACAATTAAAAGCCAAAAGATTATTTTTAAAAGAAGGGGTGACTGTTTGAACAAGACTAAATTTTTTACAAAGATAGGTTCTAGTCTTAGCAATTTGGTGATGCATGCTACTGATTACGGACATTCCTCACTTCAAATGGTGAATTTTATTGGGGTAAAATAAATTAGAGACTATGGCAGAAACCAAAGCCCAGACGAATCATAAGATCGGGGGCCGCCCCTGTACCCGCAATACCATCCACCGCATCACTTAGCGCGAGCCGTCCGCCCAAGAAAATGTCGATGCAGTTATTTGGGTTAATTCGAAATTTCACTCCACCTAACATATCTCCGAAAGGGAATATGGTTAAACCTTCAAAGACCGTAAAGCGGGAATTGATATTGTGGCTTTCTAAAATTTCATTAGAATGTGCACTTATGCCCGCATAGCCTGAAATATAAAAACGGTAAGGATGATACATGGATGGTCTTTTGCCTTTTTGGAAAAGATAAAGAGTTAATCCACCGCTTAAATTGTATTGACTTGCTTTGGTATGATTGAAACTGATTTCAGATCCTGCTTGTGTATAGTCGATATCAATTTGATAAAAACTAAGCTCACCATTAATCTCCAGATTTTTTAAAAAGAAAGGCGCCGCCATTCTTAGGTTTAGGCCCAAACCAAAATCATCACCTATTCTGGAGCCGCCAGTAGTTTCCCCTAGTACACTAAGAGCAGTACCGTGTAAGGCAACATTAGCTCGTTGCGCACTGAGATTTCCCGCAGAATTAAGAAGTAGTAAAGCGATAAGTACCCTCATTAAACATTGATAAACTAAAAATCCCCTTATGTTTAAACTGGGTCAAATTTATCAAATTTTATTTTCTAACCGCTATTTACGCTTTAAATTATTGATAATAAGGGTAAAGCAAACTCTAACTTTTTAAATAGGTGAGTGTTTTAGCTTGAGGATCAAAGTAGGAGGGGAAGATGTGTGTTATTTTAAGTTATAAGAAATACCAAAGCGAACAAAACCCATAATATCGGGTGAATCAGTGGAACCAATTAGTCCGTCTACTTCATCTGAGAGTGTAGTTCGTATAGCGGCATTGAAGTTTACCGACCAAGTGGGATTAACCCTAACATAAAGACCTCCGCCTAATTCTCCAAAAGGTAGAAAAAAGGTTCCTTGCAAATTGGGAAAGTTAAAGTTGTCGCTAAAATTTAAGTTATTGCTTTGCATTAATAAACCGGCTAAGACAGAAATGTATGGACGAAAAGGCTGGTATAAGCTTACCAGGTTGGTACTTTTATTAAGATAGATATTTAAGCCAATGCCCGCGGAGGTTTGAGTACAAGTTCCCTCCATAATACCAATGTTTTGTGGATTTGATTGTTCGATATAATCCAAGCGAAGATTGTAATACTCTAATCTGGAAACAAATTCAATTTTCGTTTTATACAGGGGGGCATTAAAGCCAAACCCCATTCCTATGGCCATATCATCGCTTAATAAAGCCCCACCAGAAGCTTCACCTTGCACCACCATGGCACCAGCGAAGAAGTTTAAATTATTTCTTTGTGCTTTTATCTGGGCACAAGTCAATAGTAGAAAGAGTAGTATAGTATATGATCGTTTTGATGAGAGCATAGGTTAAGTACTAGGTTTAGGGCAAAGAATTACAAATTAATGGCAAAACCAACAGATAATGAAACGATCCAATCATTAAATTCCGTATGTCCTCCAATACCATCCCAGAGATCGTTTGTCCCGTGTCGAAAATTAGCATTGGCTTCTACGCTCCAAATTTCATTCAGATAAAAGCGGTAACCAGCTTCTACTTGAAAAGCTAAATCACGGCTGGCTCCATCCTTAATGGTAATATTGTCGCCGTCGTTAAATAGAGGCGAATTTGTGTCATTAGTGAAAAAGGTTCCGCCAATGTGCGCACCAATAAAAGGCGCAGAGTGACCAAACCTTGGCAGGTATTTGCGGGTATAAGAGTCGAAATAAAAACGTAATCCTGCGGAAGTGAAAATATGTTCAGAACTAGTGCTATAGCTAATTAACTGACCATTGACTGAATTAACATCAATATCAGCTATTATTCGATTATAATTTATCTGTGCCATTATTTGCCAGCGGGTATCTTTAAAAGCTATGGCGTAATACAGGTGCGACTGAACACCTATTTCTTCAACAATGGATTGTAAGTCATCGGAAGTTTCACCTTTAAATGCCGCTCCGCCTAGGCCAAAGCCAAAGGTTTGGTTTTGAGAAAAGCCAGAAAAAGAAAAAAGGCCAATGCAAATGAGGCTTAAAAGTCTGTTGATGCGCATAAACTTAATCTGATTTTTTAGAATTCATTTTTGATACTTCATTGCCAACGGCGAATGAGGTTACTAGTTCGTTTAACATATTACTAGCCGCATTGGGAGAGTTGGGCATTAAAATCAAATTACTTTGAGTATTTTCACTAACTGCGTGTAAAGTATCATAATGTTGGGTAATTACAATTAAAGCGGAAGCCTCTTGAGAATTGATGCCTACTTTGTTTAATACTTCAACTGATTCTTCTAAACCGCGGGCTATTTCCCTTCTTTGATCCGCAATACCTTGCCCTTGCAAACGCTTGCTTTCTGCTTCGGCCGTTGCTTTCGCTACGATGCGAATTCTCTCGGCTTCGCCATCGTATTCGGCTGCTACCTTTTCTCTTTCGGCCGCATTAATACGGTTCATAGCATTTTTCACAGCATCATCAGGATCTATATCGGTAACCAGCGCTTTAATGATTCCATATCCATAGGTGTTCATTGCTTCCTCTAATTCGCGCTTGATCGCGTTGGCGATATCATCTTTTTTTTCAAAAACATCATCGAGGCGGAGCTTTGGTACTTCAGCGCGCACTGTATCAAACACATAGGAGGTAATTTGCGCTTGTGGATTTTCCAATCGGTAAAAGGCATCGTAAACGGCAGTTACCAAAACCATGTACTGCACCGATACCTTCATTTGCACAAAAACATCGTCTTTTGTCTTCGTTTCTACTAAAACATCTAGCTGTTGTATTCTTAAATTTACTCGGCCAGCTACTCGGTCTACTAACGGGATTAGTAAATGTATACCGGGTGATCTGGTATTGAGAAATTTACCAAATCGTTCAACCACTGCAATTTGCTGTTGCTTAACAATAAAAAGACCGAAGAAGATTATCAGCAAAAGCAGTACTAAGAGTAAAATATATGGAATCATAAAATAGTTTGAATAATATTCGTCAAGTTAAGGATTTATCAGAGTATTTTTAAAGCCGCAATAAACAAATTTTAGGGATTTTTTGGATCAGTATTATCAAGTTTTAGGCTTAAAGGCCAATGCCTCAAAAGAAGAGGTTAAAAAAGCTTATCGGAGTTTAGCGATGCGCTACCACCCCGACCTGAATCCTAATGGGAAAGAAAAGTTTAAAGAAATTGTTGAAGCTTACGAAATAATTAATGGTTATCGTAAAACAAAAGGGCAAAATAAGAAGCTTAGCGACGAAGAACGCTTGCGCTTATATGAGCTTTTAAAAAAGGCTGCCGCAGAGGAGGCGCGTAAAAAAGCTTTTGAAAGAGCAGCTTTACGCAGAGAACAAAAACAAGAAGAGCAAAACAAAGCCTACCGTGCCGCCATAATCACCTTTATGGTTATTATATTTTTGTCTTTCACCAGCATTTACAGCTATCAGTTTGTTTTAGCTTTTTATATAAATGCCCATCCAACCACGAGCACCGCGGAAGTTATTGGCATAGAACGAAACCGTGTGATTTATCGCTTTAAAGTAGGCGATGAGTATTATCGCGATAAGGCCTATGTGAGAGGAGTAGGGGTGCAAATGCTGGCAGGCAATGGTATGCCCCTTAAAATAGGAGATTCTTTTATCCTGCAATTTCGGGAAGGTTCGCCTGGCTGGCACCGAATACTTTACGATAGAGTTTCAAGCGAAACCTTCAATCGCTACTTAGACCAAGTTACTAGCCACATATTAAAACTTTACCAAAACAAAGAGGGGGGCTCTAAAAAAATTTCAGAACACAAGGCACGCTGCATGGCCTTATTAACCTATGAATACTTTGGTCTTAAGGGCTGGTCGGCTATTTACTTCGCTAAAGAAAACCCTTTTGAAAATTATTCAAATAACGCGGTAACCTGGTATTTCTTCGAACTCTCTTCGCGTTATAATGAGGCTTTAAAGGATTGCCGCATACTCTAGGCAGCCGCTATTTTTTGGCTACTTTTGCCGCAAAATTTTATATGTCTTACAGTCCCTCTCTACCCAAAGGAACGCGAGATCAGTTGCCGCAAGCAATGCTCAATCGCGAATATATCTTAAGTATCATAAAAGACTCATTTAAGAAGTTTGGCTTTCAGGCAATAGAAACTCCTGCCATGGAAAAGCTTTCTACTCTAACCGGAAAATATGGTGAAGAAGGAGACCGACTAATTTTCAAAATTTTACCGCGTGGTGAAAAGTTATCCAAAGCTTTGGCTGATGAAGGTGAAGCAGAAAAGACTTTAAATCAGAATGTTGAGGAGGCTTTGCGTTATGATTTAACCGTGCCTTTTGCTCGTTTTGTAGTCCAAAACCGCAACGAATTAGTATTCCCATTTAAGCGCTATCAAATTCAACCTGTTTGGAGGGCAGATAGACCTCAAAAGGGGCGTTATCGCGAATTTTATCAATGCGATGCCGATGTCGTAGGTTCTAATTCACTTCTTTTAGAACTTGATTTTATTTCCCTTTACAGCGAGGTTTTTGAAAATCTAAAGTTACCTGTAGAAATTCGCCTTAATCACCGGAAGGTATTGGCGGGTATCGCGGAAAACTTTGGATTGAGTGATCACTTCGGTGCTTTTACCGTTGCGCTTGATAAACTTGATAAAATTGGACTAAGCGGCGTTATCAAAGAAATGAAAGCTAAGGAAATGGGCGCATCTGCGGAAGGGGCCATAACTAGTATTGCTAGCTTAAAAGGTTCAAATGAGGAGATGTTAGCCAAACTTCCCTCTTTAATTGGTGACTCAACTGTAGGAGCGGAAGGATTAAGTGATTTACGCTTTATCCTAACGCAGGCTGAAGAAATTGGAGTTGATAAGCAGTTGTTTTTTGATTTTACCTTAGCGCGCGGATTGGACTATTATACCGGAGCCATCTTCGAAGTTAAAGCCAGTGGCATTGACCTTGGCTCAATCGGTGGCGGCGGTCGATACGATGATCTTACGGGCATTTTTGGATTGAAAGATATGCCAGGAATTGGTATTTCCTTCGGACTAGATCGCATTGAACTGGCGCTGATGGAAGCAAAACTTTTACCCGAGCTAAAGTCAGAGACTACTGAAGTACTCTTTATTAACTTTGGCCAAGATGAGGCGCTTTATTCAATGAAATTAGCGCGCGAACTAAGACAACTGAACGTGAAATCGGAGGTGTACCCCGATGAAGCTAAGCTGAAAAAGCAAATGGCTTATGCCAATAAAAAGGAAGTTTCTTTTGTGGTAATGATTGGTTCAAATGAAATGTCAAGTGGTCGCTTTACCCTTAAGGATATGAAGAGTGGAGAGCAGTTGGAAATGGGGAGAATTGAACTATTAGAAAAATTTAACAGCTCACACTCAAATACTTATGGAAAGCACTAACACCTACACGATAAAAAGCAGCTATTTAAGCTTGGCTGATCTTTTTACCATTCTTAAGGAGCATCATTCCCTTAATTTATCGGAAGATACTCGCAAACTTGTGCAAGCAGGACGCGATTATCTCGATCGAAAAATGGCGCAAGAAGACGGAGCCATTTACGGCATCAACACTGGTTTTGGCTCGCTTTGCGATGTAGCCATAGAAGGTAAAGACTTGGAAAGATTGCAAGAGAATTTGGTGCGCTCTCATGCATGCGGAACGGGAGAGGTGATGGACCCTAGTTTCGTGCGCACCATGCTATTACTAAAAGCCAAGGCTTTTTCACAAGGTAGATCGGGAGTGCGGGTAGAACTTCTGGAGCAGCTTATCTACTTTTACAATAACAATATTTTACCACAGGTATTTGAGCAAGGTTCTTTAGGCGCTTCGGGCGATTTAGCACCATTGGCTCATTTATCGCTTGCACTGATGGGTGAGGGGGAAGTATACTTCAATGAAGAGTGGCAGGATAGTGCAACTGTCTTAAAACAGTTAAACAAAGCTCCCATTAAATTAAAATCGAAGGAAGGCTTAGCTTTACTAAATGGAACTCAGTTTATGTTAGGACTGGGTATCAATGCCTATTTCGAAGCTAAGAAATTGATTTATTTGGCGGATCTAGCGGCAGCGCTTTCGCTAGATGCTTTTGACGGAAGACCAGAACCTTTTGATGCACTTATTCATTATGCTCGACCACATAAAGGACAAATTCATACGGCGTCTCACATTTTAGAGCTTTTAGAAGGAAGCGAATTATTGCAAGGCTCGAAGAAACATGTGCAAGATCCCTATTCATTTCGTTGCGTACCGCAAGTGCACGGCGCCTCCAAGGATTTAATTTCTTACGTAGCTTCTGTATTTGAAACAGAATTAAACTCGGTAACCGATAATCCCACAATTTTTGCAGAAGAGGATAAGATTATATCTGGAGGTAACTTTCACGGTCAACCATTAGCTCTCGCCTTAGATTCTTTTGCTATGGCTATGGCCGAATTAGGAAATATCTCTGAAAGGAGAACCTATTTACTAATAAGTGGACAGCGTGAATTACCAGCATTTTTAGTGGCTAAACCAGGCTTAAATAACGGTTTAATGATAGCCCAATATACCGCAGCGTCTATTGTTAGTCAAAATAAGCAATACTGCAGTCCTGCTTCCGTAGATAGCATTGTCTCATCTAATGGACAGGAAGATCATGTGAGTATGGGAGCAAATGCTGCCACTAAACTTCAGAAAGTTATTGAAAATATTAAAACGATTTTAGCGATCGAATTAATTACCGCTTCACAGGCCTTGTTTTTTAGAAAGGCGAAAACATCGCCCTATTTAGAGTCCTTTTTATCGGCTTTTCGCGAAGAGGTTCCCTTTATTGAAGAAGATAGAATTATACAGAAAGATATAGTAAAGGCAAGGGCCTTTATTGATAACCTAAATTTAGAGCGCGAGTTACTTTTTAACGAATGAGGCTTAAAAAACCTTGTTCTTTTCTTCCCGCTTCAATGATAACAAAAGTGTAAACTCCGCCTGGTGCGGGGTTTCCTTTTATAGAGCCATCCCAAAAATGACTATAGGGTTGGTTGGTTTCGTAAACCATTTCTCCCCAGCGGTTAAAAATTTTCAAAGTAGCTTCTACTGAACAGGGGTCACCGAAAACTTCGTAAAGATCATTTAGGCCATCTCCATTAGGGCTAAAAGCACTGGGAGTATAAATTTCATTGCGAATTTCACTTAAAGTAATCTCGAAGTTTTGAATATACTCACGATTGCAAAGGGTATCTTTAATTAATACGCTAAAGTTCTTTTGACCAGGTTGATCAAACTTTATATCAGGATCTTTTCCCCGGTAAGTTTTGGCTTCAACCTCCCAATAATATAAAAACCAAGGTCGGTCATTTTCAATAGTAACATCAATGGCACCATTGCTACAAGAACTTATACCAGGCTGCACCTCTGGTGATGTTGCCGTATCACGAAAGCTAACAGATTGAAAAATAGTATCCATTCTGTTACAAATGCTATCTTCTGCAATTAGCATAACCTCATAATTTTGGAAGGCCCTAAAATTATGGCTTGGGGCAGGCTCGGTACTGATGTTTCCATCGCCAAAGTCCCAATAAAAGCGATTGGCTCGTGTACTTATATTTTTAAAATTAACGGCAAGTCGACTGTCACAAGCAATATAATCGCTTTTAAAATCGGCTTTTGGTTTACTAATTTTATCGTGTACAATTTCAATAATGGTCGTATCGGAAATATTACAAATGGTATCGTAAGCGATAAGTGTTACCGGGTAAGTTCCTAATTCGCGGTATGTTACACTTGGGTTTAAGCTTGTAGAGCTATTGCCATTTCCAAAAAACCATTGATAATTAGTAGCGTTATTACTCGCATTTTGGAAGTTCACCTTTAAGCCATCGCAAATACTATCAATCTCAGTGGTAAAGTTGATCTGTGCATTAGCATTCAGGATTTGCTGAAAACTGAATTTCAAAACGGCCATGTTGCATGAGTTACTGCCGCTAGACGGGGAGTAACCATTGGGTGTGGTGGGAAAGCTTTTGTTATTACAATTGGAGCAAACTGCCTGGTAAATGGTCCCATCTTTACTAAAACGACTTGTACCTCCGTCAACATGTTCATTATCGGCACCTCCAAAATAACTAGCGTAGAGAAGCTTGCTGGCATTATGCTTTAATATCATAAAGTAGAAATCACTGCCGTCTGTAGTGCTCTGGAAGGCATCAGCAGTAATTGGTAAGGCGTAGGTATTACCATTAGGAATAGCGGGAAAGCTTACTGAATTGGATAAACCGCCCCAACCAGAGATATAAATATTAAGGCATTCATCGACCATGAAAGCACTTGGGACAATGTCTTGTTTATTCTGACCACTACCCACGGCAGTTTGCCAAATAACAGTGCTTAGTGTACTATCTATTTTGCATAAAAATTGACGAGAACCAGCTTGTGCGTAAACCCCAGGAGTAATGCTTAAGGCACCTTTAGTTTGACCGAAAATATAAAGATCTCCATTGTAGTCATAGTCCATTAAAAAACTTTGATCCTCTTTATTGGTGCCATAATAGGTAGATTTTAATAGAGTACCGTTTTCAGCATCAAAGCTCGCGATATAGCCATCATATCCACCTTGGCGAGAAGTAAAAATAGCATTCGCAGTAACTTCTAAATCGTCACTCGCTGATGTACCTGTGATAAATACTTTTTTATCAAATTCTTTTAGTGAGTAGCCCGATTCAGATCCAGTCCCTCCATAGTAAGTTCCCCAAATTATGGAACTTAAAGTTGGATCAAATTTAGCTAAGACGGCATCTTGAGAATTATCTGTTCGAGTAATACTATTTGCTTGATTAAGTGGGATATCTATCGAGTTGGTGCTGCTTAGTACCACTACGTTTTCATTTTCATCCAAAATTATTTCTCCGCGGTAGTGGTCGCCATAATTTTTATTAATTGCTTCATTAAAACCATCATTATTGGTACCGCCCCAAAAGGTGGAGTGCAATAATTGACTTCCGTCGGCCGAGATCTTTGCTATGAAAATATCACTTCCATAATTATAATCATTAAAAGCAAAAGATGCTGCGAAGCTGCCGCCCGCGTAAATCTTTTGGAAGGCATTGCCTGTAACGGGAAAGTTAGATGAACCAGTGTTTCCGAGAACATATAGATCTCCATTTTCTGCCGCAATAATAGAATGGACTACTTCAATATCTCTACCGCCCAAATAAGTTGCATAAAGTAATTGACTACCAGTAGCGTCGAATTTACTAATACTAATGTCCACGTTAAAGGCACTATCGCCTTCAAAACTAGACTGAAAGGCTCCGTTTGTAACGGGATAATTTACTCCGAAATTTACCCCAGCGCCGTAAATACTGCCGTTTTCGCCATAGCTAGCACTATTGCCAAAATTAAGGTCACCACTGCCTGAGAAAGTGGAAAAATCTAATATGGGGTCAATTATTAAGGGATAGTTTTTTTTGTAGCGCCCAAGCTGAAACGTCACGGTATTGCCTTCTAGCTTGTATGCACAATCTACCTTAACTTGCTTTCCGCCAATTAACTGATAGGCGAGAGGGATACTTTCTTTAACTGTACCTATGCTCATTTCAAGGAATAGCACCTTTCCATTTAAATATAGGCTTTTTAATCCTTCATAATGCATGCGGATTTGCTGTGGATCAGCTTCAGGTTCAAGAATGAAATTATATTTTAGTCGATCCTCTGCTTCTAACATTTCTATGGAAATACCCCGATAAATATTCTTTAACTCTGCTTGATCACTAGAGTAAACCTTGCTGCGCCAATTTGCTGGTTCATTGCCAAGAAAGTAATTCCTAGGATAAAAAGTTTTTCCTTTTCCTTGCCACTTTGCTTCAGGGCTTGAGCCCTCAAAGCTCATTCTATAAGAGTTTGATTTAAAGGATGGAGAATGTGAGTGACTATGATCGTGGTTATGATCATGGGGGATGCTGAGAAAACTAGCAATATAGCCTTTTGAGTCTAAAAAGATAGCACCATTGCTCAGTTCGACTTTAGTTTGAAAGTCGCCTGACCATTGCCCCTGATTAGCTACAAATATGGCTTGTCCCCAGAGCCATGGACCCATCAATAGAAGTCCCCAAAGTATGTGATTTCGAGTTGGTTTCACTAGGGCATTAAAAGTAGAAAAAAAATATCTAGTAACTTCTACATAATGCCCATACTGTTTAAAAGTGCCTTGTTAATTAGTTAGTGAGTTTCGCCTCCACAAAATGAGAACCTTTTTTTGTGCTTAATGCGAGCAGATAATTTGAACCCCCACTTTTAAGTTTTAACTTCTTTTCAATTACGGGAGCTTTATCGAAAAAGTTACGACTTACCACATTAAACTGCCTACCTTTTAATTCTTTAGAATAAGGTTTATGTATCTGATTTACAGTCCATATTCGCCCAGGGAATGAGCTCTTCAATTCTTCGGAGCTGTAAATATTAGTATTTGGGGCGAGTTTTAAAAGGCTAAATTCTGCTGCTACAGAATCCATTAGACCACCTTTCATAATGCTGCTATTGGGTAAGTAAAGAAATTGGCCAATGGGACCAAATTGCGGTTCTGGGTTCGAAGGATAATTGTTGATAAATATTTGAACATCAGTATCCTGAAGGTTAAAGGTCTTGACCTTCACTTGTATTTCTTCTGGCTTTAAATCGAAATTGATAACATAACAAATCTCCTTGCATTCGTTCCGCTGGCTTAAAATCCAGACCTCTTCACAATGGGGGATTTGGTTTAAATAAGACCGCCATTCTAGTAAAGGGCTAGACTTTACGATTAGTCGCTTACATTTATTAGCTAAGGTGTTATAAAGGTCAAAAATGGATGGTAAGTAATCTTCCAACCTTACAATTTTTATATTTCCACCGTCGCGGCGAGAAGGGTCCATATATATCAGGTCTTGGAAACCAATATGACTTAAAACCTCTTCTGCCTGAGCGTTAAACGATTTCAGCTCAAAATTGAGAATCTTGAAATTATGGAGGGCAATCGCAAATAAATTAGCATTAGGCTCTACATAAGTACTTTTTTTTGCTTGTACTGCGAAATGCATAAAATCTATACCCAGTCCCGATGTTAGATCTGTAAATGTTTGATAATCTTTCACTAAACTCGCCTTGAATGCAGCTAACGCGGTACTAGTGCATTGCTCCAAGTTTTCGCTCGGGGGCAAGATGAGTTCTAAATTAGTGTAGAAGTCGGGTAGTTTTTTACGCGTTTTTTGTCGCGCCGCGATTTGCTCTATTAAAAGCTTTTTATCATCATCCTTGGCATACTTAAACAAAAGTGTGCTGCTATCAGTATTAAGATTCTGCTTAATAAAAAGCCTATTCTCCTCTTTACTTATCAGCTGGGCTAATTTCAGCATCTTTCTTGTCTTTTTCGACGGGAATTAACCAGCGAATGAATTTAATATGACCCAGAAACTCTCCCGCTAGTAGCCTAAGTACACTGTAAACGGGCACCGCGACTATCATACCTGCTATTCCTGCCATTGAGGCAGCAAAGGAAATCACCAAAAATATTTCTAAGGGATGCGCTTTTATGCTAGTTGAAAAAATGAAGGGCTGGGTAACGAAATTATCTAAAAGTTGCACCGCTCCAAAAACACCAATGAGTATAAAAAAGGCCGGTGCAAACTCCATGGAATTTTCGCCCAAGGTTTGCGCCATCCCTAGAGTAATACCAAATGATAAACCGATAATTGGTCCGAGGTAAGGAATTATATTTATTATTCCAGCAAAAAAGCCAATCACCATGGTATTGTGAAAGCCTCCTAATTTAAGGCCGATGGAAACCAAGGTAGTTATAATGGTAATTTGAATTAACAAACCCACGAAGTAGCGACTAATATTACTTCTTAATCGTGGGTAAATATTGTTCAATCGATCTTCGAACCGATCAGGTACAAAAGCCATAATAATGGAGCGAAATAAGTTGCGTTCTTTTAAAAAGAAGAAAGAAATAAAAAGAATACTAAAAAGGGCAAAAGCCAAGTTACCTAAACCTCCTATCAAATTCGTAAAGGTCTCCGTAACCCTTTCCATATTTATAACATCACCTATTTTCGGTAGTATCTCAGCTTGACTAGGGAGTTTATAATTTAGATTACCAGAAAGTCCTATACTAGCTTGCACACTTTGAAGCTCGGCTTGAAACTGCCTAAATAGTTTTTCAAAATCAATTGCTCGCAATACTTGCAATTCGTCCATAAGCGATGGAATAAATAAGCCGATTACTCCAACTATAATACCTAACAAGAGCAGAAGAGTTATAATAGCGGCTAAGTTTCGTCCTAATTTAATTTTGGGAAAGCGTTCTCCGCTTAGGACATCGACGATTGGCTTAGCAATAAGAGAGATTAGAGCAGAAATTAAGATATAGGTTAAGGTAAAGCGCACCACCCAAATTGTATAAGCCAGCCAAGCTATCAGCGCTATATAAAAAAGGCTTATTAATATTTGTTTACTTACTTTATTCATTTGGCGGCGGTAAATGCGTAGTGAACCAAATTAGCCCCCATTTTTAAGGCGCTTAAGCGTTTTTCCTCAGGATCATTATGAACTTCTGGGTCTTCCCAGCCATCGCTAATATCAGCTTCATAGGTATAAACAAGGGCTAAACGACCTTCGAAATAAATACCCCATGCTTCCGGCGCCTTATTATCGTGTTCGTGAATTTTCGGTAAACCCTTCTCAAAGCGAAAAGGGGTATTAAAAATTATATTTTCTTTTGAAAGTGGCACCAATTCGTTTTCGGGAAAAATGCGTTTGAGTTCCTTTCGGAGATACTCATCCATACCGTAATTATCGTCAATGTGTAAAAAGCCGCCAGATTTTAAGTAAAGTGCTAGGTTATCGGCTTCTTCTTTATTAAATACCACGTTTCCATGGCCGGTCATGTGAATGAAAGGGTAATTAAATATTTCAGGTGATTCGACCGCTACCTGATCGTATTCGTTGTCTAAATTGGTGTTTAATTGTTGATTGCAGAAGAGGCTCAAATTTTTTAAAGCCGTAGGATTCGCATACCAATCACCGCCACCTCGATATTTTAGTACGGCCAAAGACTCTTTCTGAGCTGAAACTAGGGTGGAAAAGAAAAGGATAAAAGCTATTAGCAGAGATTTTCGCATGGAAGCAAAGGTAAAGTATTCGCGCTTAAATGTGGAAAGGTTGATTTTGTAGGGTCCCAATCCATGAGATTAAAAGAAGCTGATCTTATTCTATATTAATGGTGAATTTTGAGACTAAAATAAGCTTTCAAACTTAGATTGTTGATGACCTAAATTTTCGACTGTTGGAACTTATCGCAATAGCGCTGCTGCTGCGGCAACCTGTAGTCCAGCCGTTTCGGTTCTTAAAACTTCTTCTCCAAATGAAATGGCCTTGTAGCCAGCTTTTAGAGCTAAATCAATTTCATTTTCATTGAAATCACCCTCTGGGCCAATTAAAAATAGACTTTCTTCATGGAAATTAACATCGTGCAAACTTTTTTTTGAACCATCTACCAGGTGGCCCATATATTTAGGGACGCTCGTGTTTTCCTGAATAAAAGAACTAAGCTTTTGTAGTTCATGCAAGCGAGGTAGAAAGCCTTTTTTACTTTGTTTGGCCGCAGCCATAATCACCTTTTCGCCACGATCAACTTTATATACTTTTCGCTCGGAGTTGGCACTTATAATGGGATAAATATTTGCTATGCCAATTTCGGTGGCCTTTTCTAAAAACCATTCAAAACGATCGTTGCTTTTCGTTGGAGCGATGGCAATATTTAAAAGTGGACGGATTTCTTCTCTAATAAGTTGAGAGCATTTAAAGCGTAGCTCATTTTTTGAACCATTTAAGATTTCTGCCAAATATACTTTTCCATCATTGGCACTTACCGAAATGGGACTACCTTCTTTTAAGCGTAGCACCCGAATGGCATGGTGACTATCTTGCTCATTTAAGATGCCAATTTCATTCTGTATACTTTCACAAAAGAAATGATTCATTAAAAAGCGTTTACTGGTTTTCTAGCTTGTGCTAAGGTGGAAAGATCGGCAAAATCTTGCACCAAATACTTGTAATAGGCAGCAATACCAATCATTCCGCCATTGTCGGTGCAGTATTGCATTTCGGGAATAAATACTTCCCAATTAAGGCTTTCCTTTTTTTCTCTTAAAGCCTTTCGCAAGGCACTATTGGCACTAACTCCGCCAGCAATTGCAATTTCTTTAATATTTAAATCTTTCGCAACTTTAGTTAAATTTTCCAAGAGTATATCAATGATCGTTTTTTGAATACTAGCCGCTAAATCATGGAGATTTTCCGCTACAAAATTGGGGTTAAGGGCCACTTGCTTTTGTAAAAAGTATAGAATGCTAGTTTTTAATCCACTAAAACTATAGCTATAACCGGGAACTTTTGGTTTGGCAAACTTAAAGCTTAGCGGATTGCCATCTTGCGCAAGCTTATCAATGATAGGCCCAGCGGGATACTCGAGTCCCATTATTTTACCTGCTTTATCGAAAGCTTCACCCGCAGCATCATCCAAAGTTTCGCCCATTAACTCGAAGTCATAAGGTGAATTTACCTTGACAATCTGGCTGTGACCACCACTTACGGTTAAGCATAGGAATGGAAAGTTCGGATATTTACCTTCTTCATTTTCAATAAGATGTGCTAGAATATGTGCTTGCATATGATTCACCTCAATTAATGGTTTGTTAAGGGCAAGGCTTAAAGATTTAGCAAAAGAGGTTCCAACCAAGAGAGAGCCTAATAATCCCGGGCCGGCCGTAAAAGCGATAGCATCGACCTGTGAAATTTCAATTTTGGCTAGCGCTAAAGCTTTACTTATTATGGGAACAATATTCTGTTGATGAGCTCTCGATGCAAATTCTGGAACAACACCGCCATATTCTGCATGTATTTGCTGGTTAGCCGTTACATTTGCAAGCACTTTGCGTTGTTGCATTATTGCGATGGAAGTATCATCACAACTGCTTTCAATGGCCAAAATAATTTCGTTCATAAAACAAAGGTACAATCAGAAGATTTCTAAAAATACTAAGATGGCTTTTCCTTGGCTTACTAGGGCTGATGCTACTGCTTTGGCTGTTGTTTTTAGTGCCTGGTGTTCAGTCGTTTGCAGCTAAGAAAGGTATAGAATACTTTAATAAAACTTTCGCATTAAATGCTAGTTTGGGTACGATCAAATACACTTTTCCCAATCAAATAGAGCTTAAAAAACTACTTCTTCCGGATCAGCGTGGAGACACCTTATTTTATATAGGCTCTTTGGAAGGCGCTATTTTAGGTTATAGCCAGGTCTCAAGCAAATTGGCTATCTCGGCCTTAGAAGGCGATAGTCTCTTTTTTCATATGCTTACGCACCCTGGGCAAGATTCAACCAACTTGGCTTTGTTTTTAGCGCAAATCATCAATCCTAATGCTCCCAAAAAAGATAAGGCGTTTACCTTAGCGATTAAAGACCTGAAGTTGGCAAACAGTCGCTTCTACTTAGAGAATCGCAATGATACCGCGAATTCGGTGCGCTTTTTTTGGGATGAAGTAGCAGGAGAGGTAGAAAACTTTCTACTTAGTGGTCCAGATGTGGCCGGGCATATTAAACAGCTTAGCTTTAATGACCCTGCGGGATTTAAATTAAAAGATTTACGCTCCGAATTCTTTTATGGTTCAAAAGGTTTGAAAGCAGAGAAACTCAACTTAATTACCAGCCGAAGTCACTTGGCGGGTGATCTTCTATTTTCCTATAATTCTTCCGCCGCTTATCTCACTTTCGTAGATTCGGTACAACTTGAAAGTGAAGTTTTATTCTCCAGCATAAGTACTCAAGATATCCAGTATTTCGCGGAGGCTTATCCTGATTTTCCGGATGCCAAACTTTCGGGAAAGGCCAGTGGAACGATAAATAATTTTCAACTAAGCAATATTGTTTTAGAAACGGCCCAGTCTACCAGTTTTCAAGGCGATTTGCACTTACGAGAAACTACTCGTCCTGATAATATTTTCTTGCAAACTGATGATTTCCAGCTACAAAGCTCTTCAGAAGATGTGAAAAGAATAATGGGAATTTTTGCAGATAGCTTAAATCCACTGATTGATAAAGTAGGCGATTTTACTTGGTCGGGGAAATTTACAGGTGGAATTTACTCTTTCAATACAGATAGTAAATTAAAAGGAGATTTAATTGATGCCAATTTAGATTTTGAAGCTAAAGATTTTAATTTGGTAGACAAGGCTCAGTATAAGGGTGAAATAGTGGCTTCAAAAATAGACTTAGCACTAATTAGTGGTGTGGAAGATTTAGGCCTTGCGGCGGTCGATTTGAAAGTTGCGGGAAGAGGTTTCGACCCCCTTAAAATGAAAACTAAAGTGCAAGGGGATATAAATCGTCTAGACTATAAACTCTACAGTTATAAAAACTTAAGTATCAATGGAATTTTTGATGCGGGATTATTTGATGGTGATTTTAAAGCTTCAGATCCTAATCTAAACCTCGATTTTTCGGGCCAAGCAAGTTTTGCCACCGATACCATCACCTTCGATTTTGTCGCCCAAATTGATTCGGCTAACCTCTTTGCCACGCATCTGGTTTCCGACTCAGGTGCCCAATATTCAGGTAATTTGGTCATAGACCTCAAAGCACTAGACTATGATCATTGGCAAGGCTTTATTTCCTTGAAAGATTCTGAGTATAAGAATTCTCGAAAAAACCATTATTTCCAAGATATCAATGTGATTTCCCTAGGAAAGGATTCTCTGCGCGAACTGCGCTTTAATAGTGATATTTTAGAAGGGGAGATAAAAGGTGACTTTTCGTTATTGGGCCTAGCGGTAACATTCGAGCAAAACCTTTACAAATTTTTCTGGCCTTTAAAGTATCAACCTGAACTTATCACTACCAAAGATTTTAATTACCAATTAGAATTAAAAAGCACCAGTTTACTAACTCAGTTGCTTCTGCCACAATTCTTGATTGAGCCAGGCACGGAAATATCAGGCAATTACCACAGAAAGGATAACCAATTAAATACTAAACTTTCCTCTCGAGGTATTCGCTATGAAAATCATATTTTTCGCGATATAGATCTCAATTTTACCAGCTCTACTGCGGAGAATAACCTTTCACTCTTTCTAGAAAATTATACCAGTCCGAGTGGAATGGTATTAGATAGTATTGCAATGGTAAACAGCTATTTAGAAGATAGCATGAATTATCAATTAGATTTTATTCTGCGTGACAGTATCGATAGCTACTCGAACTTTAGTGGTCGAGCTTTAATTGATGACAGCGCCAATTACCGCATTATTATTGATACTTCTTATTTTAATTTGGGCAAAGAGGCCTTCTACTTTTCCAGTGGTAGTGCGTTTCGTTTAGATTCAAATGGCTTTTCGATTGATTATTTAAAACTTAAAGGTTTGAAGCAAAGTATCACTGCTTCTGGTTTTATTAATAAAAATCCAAATCAGATTTTACGTCTCAATGCGGAAGAGTTGGATCTTAAGATTCTCAATTACCTATTTCCGAATGATAAGGCCCGCTTTAAAGGGAAGTTACAGACGGAAATTGTAGTAACTGAATTATTAGATAGCCCGAAATTCTTAGCTGAGCTAAAGATTGATAGTTTAAATTTAAATGGTGTAAGACTCGGAAACTTAAGTGCGACGAGTGACTTCGATTATGCTCTCAAGAAGATTTATCTCGATGGTGTTCTAAGTTTGGGCAATTTAGAGTCTTTACTCTTAAACGGTTATTATAATACTGATTCTTCAGGTTTTATTGATTTAAGTTTAGATTTCAACCGTTTTCAAATTGCTGCTTTAGAGCCATTTGCAAGCCCCATTGCCGAAAACCTACGAGGACTGTTAAATGGTTCAATTAGCGTTAAAGGACCTATTTTAAATCCTGAAATAGATGGCAGCTTGCGCTTGCCCAAGGCGGCCATGACGATTTCTTTTTTACAAACCGATTACAATTTAATTGGGGAGCCAGAAATTACTATAAATAATAAGGAGATTTCTTTCCCTGAACTCAAATTACGCGATACACGTTTTGGTACGGCAGGAATTCTTTCGGGAGAAGTTAGACATAATAACTTTAAAGATTTCTTTATCGATTTAAAAATAGATGCCCAAGAATTGTTGGTTCTGAATACTAAATCAGAAGCCGAGGATGCGTATTACGGCACCGCTTATGCCAGTGGTGTAATTCTGGTAAATGGGCCGCCTAATAAGGTGAAAGTAAAAGCAGTAGTGGAAAGTGCTCGCAATACTAGCTTTAATATTCCTATCGGTGGAGCGACAGAAATTAAGCAAAGTGGCTTTGTTACTTTCATTAGCCCCGATGTAGACCCTGATTCACTGCGGATTTTAAGCAATGACTTTAATATGGATGAAGGGGTAAGTTTAGATTTTGATATCAATGTAAATCCCAAGGCCAAAGTAAGTATTATTCTCAATGAGAGCACGGGTAACCAACTGAATGCAAGAGGAGACGGCCTAATTAAGATGAAGCTCGAGCCTAGCCGTGATTTGGAATTGTATGGCACTTACACTGTTTCAAAGGGAGAGTACCGTTTTAATATTGAAGGCCTATTTGCTAAAAACTTTGAGGTAGAAAGAGGTGGTACAGTTACTTGGAATGGCGATCCTTATGAAGCTCGTTTGGATCTCGTAGCCAAGTTTAGCACTAAGGCCAATCCTGGATTATTAACAGGTGAGTCAAGTGCTGTATCTACACCAGTGGAAGTATATTTATATATAAGCGGACAGCTTACCAATCCTAATATTTTATTTGAAATTAAGGCACCAAGAGCAAGCTCAACCACCCAAGCGATTCTTGCCAATCGCCTAAATACAGACCAAGCAATTAATCAGCAGGTATTTAGTTTATTGGCATTCAACAGCTTTACTCCCCCTTCTGAAATGTTTGCAGCTACGGGTAATGGTATTAATCAGTGGGATATTATTGCCAATCAGGCAGCGGCTTTTGTAAATCGATTTACCGGCGATTATGAGTTTAGCTTTAATTATCAACCTGCTTCTACTGTTGCTGCCGCGGATGGCGGATTGAGTAATGAAGAGTTTGAGGTGGGCCTTTCTAAGAATTTCTTGAATGAACGACTTACCATAAACAGTTCGGTGGAAGTTCCTTTGAATGAAAACAATAGTAACATTGCCGGTGACTTCGAGGTTCTTTATAGCCTTACGGCAGATGGGCGCATCAGAGCGAAAGCTTTTAACCGCTCAGTTGATAATGGTTTTAATTTGAATGTGGGTCAACAACAACTCTACCAACAAGGTGTGGGAATGTCTTTTAGAACCGATTTTAATAATTACCGTCAGATTTGGCAATTGGTTTTAGCAAAAGGACGCAAAGAGGAAGAGCTAAAACTTGAAACTACTCCTCCTGCGGAACAGTCAACAGGCGAGTAAATTGTAAAACTCGGTTTTTACGTTTCATGCTGTAAACACAGCCTTCTTTAGCGATGAAAGTATCTTTAAACTCTTCCTGTGCTTCGTTTAAGAGCTGATTAAAGTTTTTATACCGCACCGAAAAATGACCGATTAAAAGGTTTTTAGCAGCCGTTATTTTGGCAATATGAGCTGCATCTTTAGCAGTACTGTGCTTTGTTTGAGTTGCACGACTGCGGAAATCTTCGGTAAAGGTAGCCTCGTGATACAGTAAGTCGAGATCTTTAAAATAGCGATGCAAATGCTTGATTAACTGGGTATCACTGCAAAAGGCGTACGAAAAAGGGGGCTGCGGAGGAAGCGTTAATTTGTCATTTGCCAGCACTTCACCATTCGCTCCTTTTAAATCTTGGCCTTGTTTTAAAGCGCGTAATTCGGGAATACTTAAGCCTAAACCTTCGATTTCTGATTTTATAATTTTACGCGGACCGCGTTTTTCTTGGAAATAAAAGCCGGTGCATTCTATGCCGTGACTAAGCGGAAAACTATAAACCTCAATCTTTTCACTTTCAAAGATTAAGGCTTTTTTATGGGAATCAGTAGGGTGGAAGTGAAGTGGATAATTTAGTTCGGAATTGGATAGGGCTAAAATCTGCTTAATCCCTTCTTCCAAAGCGGCTGGACCATAAATATGGACCGCTTTTCTTCTTTCTAATAAACTTAAACTGCTCAGCAGAGGTACTAAGCCATAAAAATGATCGCCGTGTAAATGGCTGATTAAAATGTGCTCAATGCGTGATAAGCCGATATTGTGCTGTCGCAGCTTTACCTGTGTTCCTTCGCCACAATCTATCAAAAAGTAATGATCTGCCATACTGAGGAACTGCGCCGTTGGGCTGCGGTTTGCCAATGGTATAGCCGAGCTTGCCCCCAAAATATTGAGGCTAAAATATTCCATTATTTAGAAAAGTTTATCTCCTTTTTAGCAGCCAATAAATAAAGTACTGCCATACGAATAGCTACACCATTTTCTACTTGGTCCAGGATGATACTTTGATTGCTGTCCGCTACATCGGTACTAATCTCAACGCCACGGTTTATTGGACCGGGGTGCATTATTACTATTTTCTTAGAAAGGCCTTCCAGCATTTTTTTATCGATACCAAACATTTGGCTATACTCGCGAATACTAGGAAAGAATTTCAAATTCTGACGCTCGTGTTGCACTCTTAACATATTGGCCACATCGCACCATTCAAGCGTTTCTAGCAAGTTTGTGCTCTTCGTTATGCCTAAACTTTCTATATGTTTAGGTAAAAGCGTGGCCGGTCCGCATACTCGTACTTCGGCACCCATTTTCTGCAAACATAAAATATTGGACAAGGCTACCCGTGAGTGGAGAATATCGCCCACTATGGCGATTTTTTTACCATCAAGACTACCCAGCCTTTCTTTAATAGAATAGGCGTCTAACAAGGCTTGCGTAGGATGTTCATGTGCACCATCGCCAGCATTAACAATGATGCTATCGACGTTTTGACTAAGAAAGTAGGCCGCTCCGGGTTTGGGATGGCGCATTACCACCATATCCACTTTCATAGCTAAGATATTATTAACCGTATCAATTAGGGTTTCACCTTTGGAAACCGAAGAACTGCTGGCAGAAAAGTTAACCACATCGGCTGATAATCTTTTTTCGGCTAACTCAAAGGAAAGTCGGGTACGAGTGCTGTTTTCAAAAAACAAATTAGCTACCGTAAGGTCCCGCATAGAAGGAACCTTTTTAATGGGGCGGTTAATTACCTCTTTAAACTGACTGGCCGTTTCAAAAATTAATTCGATATCCGATTTTATAAGGTATTTAATACCCAATAAGTGCTTAGTGCTTAACTCACTCATTATCTCCAGTTTCTAAATATACAGCGTCTTCAAGGGCCCCTAAATGTTGCCATTCTACTAATACTTTATCGCCAATAAGGCTATCTACATGTTGTCCAGAATAATCGGGCTGAATGGGTAGTTCACGACTAAACCTGCGATCAATTAAAACTAATAACTCAACTTCTGCAGGACGGCCAAAGGATTGCACTGCATCCATGGCAGAGCGTACACTGCGCCCAGTGAAAAGTACATCGTCAATGAAAACAACTTTTTTACCTTCCAGTAAAACATCGATTTTAGTTTTGCCGGGTTGCAGTGGTGTGTCCCTTCTTCTAAAGTCATCTCTAAAAAAGGTGATATCCAAGGTGCCACTGGCAATTGTACCCGACTCTTTATTGTTTAAGATTTCCAATAATTTGGTCAATACAGCGCTGCCTCTTGGCTGAAGTCCAATAAGAACAGTATCTTTAAAATCACCGTGATTTTCAATGAGCTGCTGAGCTAAACGACGCAGGGTAATATCTACCTTGCGTGGACTAAGGAGTAGTTTTTTATTCAAGGCCATCTATTGGTCAAAATTAGCATTTTTTTATCCCTTAATTAGTTCTTCCTGCCAGTTAATAGCATCGAAGTTACCAGAGCTCATTAGTAATAATACATCTGCGGAAGCACTTACTTTTTTAACCGTATTAATCAATATTTCACGATCGGTTATTACCTTAATATTGGGGTTTGCAAAAGCCTCTTTGACCGCATTGGCATCTAGTGCTGGCAGTTTCTTATGCTCTAATACTTTGGGGTTGAAATAAACAATAGCAGTGTCGGCCTTATCTAAGCTTGACTTGTATTGGCTAAGAAAGTTGATGCTAAGGCTGCTGAAGGTATGGAGCTCAAAAACGGCTATCAATTTATGGTCAGCATAGGTTTCTTTGGTGCCAGAAACGCTTGCCTTTACTTTTGAAGGGGCGTGGGCAAAATCGCGGTACACATCATAATCGACCGCAATATTCATTTTCTCCAAGCGCTTTGAGGCGCCTTCAAATTCTTCAATAGCCTCGTAGAATTCCTCATCAGTAAGACCCATTTGATTGCAAATCCAACGAGCACCTTCGAGGTTACTCATATTATGTGCACCGAATACTTTCAATTCTAAATCACCTTCAAAAGTGTCGAGAATAAAGTGTTGATCTTCTACACGATAGGCAGGCAGACTATAAGGAAATTTCTTTACCTCATTCTTGGTGCGATTAATAACATCTAAAACCTCTTGATCATCTTCATTATAAATAATCACCCCACCAGGTTCTATGCAATCTAATAATTGATCGAACTGTTTTTTATAATCTTCATAGTCAGGAAAAACATTTACATGATCCCAGGCAATTCCCGATAAGAGCGCAATATTTGGTCTATAGTGAATAAACTTAGGGCGAGCATCAAGAGGCGAGGAGAGGTATTCATCACCTTCTAAAAGAATAAACTCGTTATGATCGGTGAGTCGTACCATGGTTTCAAAGCCATCTAATTGCGCGCCTACCATATAATCGCAATCGCGTTTGTGGTAGTGTAAGCTATGCAAGATCATTGCAGTTATACTGGTTTTACCATGACTACCAGCTATCACCACACGGGTTTTGTCTTTGCTATTTTCGTAGAGATACTCGGGGTATGAAAGCACCTTTAGACCTAGTTCTTGAGCGCGTTTCAGTTCAACATTATCGGGACGAGCGTGCATGCCTAAGATAACTAGCTCTATGCTTTCAGAAATATTAGCTGCATTCCAACCCATGCTCCTTGGTAAAAGGCCATACTTAGCTAATCGACTTTTCGAAGGTTCAAAAATTTCGTCGTCACTACCACTTACTGCATGTCCTTGTTGGTGAAGGGCGATGGCCAAATTGTGCATCGCGCTGCCGCCGATGGCAATAAGATGTATTTTCATGAATGGTATTTTGTAGCACAAAGCTACGGCATACGAGGAACTAGAGCAGAGAAATTTCGGTACAATCTTTCAAATTGTCCATAAATTTAGTAGCTACGTCAAAATCAACTGGCTCTGAATGAGTCTGAGGCTCGGTCATTAAATCCAAGGTATCGCTACCATTAAAGAGCTTTTCCAAATCGAATTTAAGTACAATTGTTTTTGAACCATCTGTCTCTATTTTCAAGTCTAGAGGATAACTGTTCATTCGGTATAAAACATCTGTACCGGGGTGATAAGCATTAAGGATGTCGCTGCTAGTACCTAGGGAATCGACCAAGTTTGATCTACCTTCTAAGATCGCGAAGCGGTATTTAAGCATGGTCCAGTACATTTGATTAAAAGAAGATAAGGGATGATCTCTTTCAAAACTTTCGGGAACGGAATTGTTTTGGGCCGTATCTAGGCCAAAGCCTAGGGATAGCCCAGTAAATTCGTCTGGATCTAAATTAAGCTTGAATTGCCCAGTTACATTATCGCCTACATCAGCTAAGAGAATATCCTTAATTTCTAATGAAGTTCCATTTGATCTTTGTAAAGTAATATTGGAAATGTATAGCTTGAATTTTTTCAAATTGAAATCGTAATTACCAATCTCAATGGTGTCACCTATAAAAACCCTTTGACTATTATCACCAGCAGTCATCTCTGTTTTAAACCTTAAAACTCCTTGCACAGATTCTTCGGGCTTGTCTTTTTCGCAAGCGCTTGCTAAAAATAAGCTGAGAATTAGAAGAGCAGAGATTTTTAAAGTTTTCATAGAATTAAAATTTAAAAAATACCAATTTCAAGGCTATCTTTTAGTTGTTTTGCAAGCGTGAAATCCTGAACATCTGTCGGGTCGCTAATTATATCTTGGATTAAATTGAAATTTATACCGGATAAAACTGGCTTTAAATCGGATATTAATACAATAGTGATTTGCTGGTCATTATCAATACTAAAGCTCCTACGATCGGTATTCATAGTATCGGCTAAAAGATAAGAGCCAACAGTGTATTCAATCGGCAGAAATATCGAGTCAGTCGGCATCTTTGTGGGATCGAAAATTCTTCCTTGAACCTTAAAGAAGTCTAATCCGAATCCGTCTTTTCGTACCATTTTCGGGGCAATTCTTGATATTTCCGAGCGGTACTTCACACTGTTAAGTGAATCGCCTCCTAAAAATATATTGTAGTTGCCATAGTAACCTCCAGCAGGTAATAAGCCACTTAATTTCTCATTATCGCCTCGTGTAAAGTGAATGAAATTGGGAGCCGTGTCAATAACTTGTTTCAGGTTTTCATCATAAAAGTTTACATCAGTTATGAGAAGTGAAATTGAATCAATCATGAATTGGATTCCTAGGTCATTAGTATAGATGGAATCATAGTCCAATCCTTCCTCCCCATAATAAGGCACAAAACTCCAAAAAAGATTGTCGGCTGGTGGCGGCGGGTTATCTACCAGTAAATCTTTTTCTTGGCAACTGCTGAGTAAAAAAAGGCCTAAGCAAATGGCTAAAAGTGATTGGCGCATAGGTTTATTAATTAGAGTCAATGTATAGTAATAAAACGAACAAATCTATTTAAGCGTTGGATAATTCGCTTTCAATATCAATCTTTTTCATGGTGTTATAGTCCTCGCTTTGTTCGATGCTGTCCATTATCTGATCGAGAATCTCGGCCGAGTCTTTCTCGAAGTCAATTTTTAAAGGATCTTTAAAGCGAATACTTAAATTAACACCTTTCTTTTTTAGGAGTAAACCTTTTTTATCAAAAGCCCTACGGAAACCGTCTACTACGACGGGAATTACGATAGGTTTCGTTTCTTTAATGATGTGGGCAGTACCTTTTCTTCCATTAACAAAAGGAGTAGTGGTTCCTTGCGGGAAGGTGATTACCCAACCATTTTCCAAAGCGGTAAAGATTTTTTGAATATCCCGCGGATCAACGCCACGGTCAACATTTTTACCAGCTGAACGCCAGGTTCTTTTGATAGAGACACTGCCTACATTAGCAAATAGCTTGGGTAACAAGCCCGCCGACATCGTTTCAAGGGCGGCTATGAAAAAGATATTTAGCTTCGGGTTTAAAACGAAAAAAGGGAAGTTTATACGATCGTAAATACCCCATTTAGCGCAGCAAAAAACTTGATAAAGACCGGTTACATCGGCGAAGTAAGTTTGGTGATTACTAACGAAAAGTACATTCTGTTTTCGCAGGCCTTTTAAAATATGGCTTCCGGAAACCTTCGTTTTATTGGCAATATTAAAACGATAAAATGCAATACTGCCAAAAACGAATATCAGTAAACGTTTAAGCAGCAATGAATTACCAAAAGAGTCCTTAAATTTTAACTTCATTTTTTAGTTCCTTCGGCGCAAATATAAGCTTTGGAAAATTTCTAGGATGCGCTATTCAGCACAGTCCGTGCATAAATTAGAACTGAAGGTCGTTAAATTACAGGAAACCTCATGCGTAGATTCTTCACTAAATCCTAGTCTTTCCCTGTCTTCCTTACCGTTAATTGCTAGCCCTTTATTTCGCTAAAGTATCTTGAAGCTAGGTGTTTACAGAGGCAATCAGTCTAATTTTGAATAGAACTTAGGTTGGTCCTTAGTAAGTGCTTTAGTTCGGCAAGCATCATAGCTGTTGCCCCCCAAATTTTTAATCCAGCAATATTAAAGGCAGGAACTTTCACTTTTTGTCCCGAGCCATACTTGATTTCAGTTTCTCGCAAAGTTTCGGAGGCAAATAACTGGTTTAGAGCGATGGTGAATATTTTAGCGACTTCTTTTTCTTCGGGTAGTTTTTCTAAAACCTTATTACTGAGCGCCACAAAAGGATAAACTAAAAAATTGCTGGGGGGTATGTATACAGGACTTAAGGCGCCTAAAACTTCTAGGTCAGCGCGATTAATACCAATTTCCTCTTCAGTTTCGCGCAAGGCGGTATCTAAAAAATCTGAATCTTCTTTTTCGCTCTTTCCGCCTGGAAAACTAACCTGTCCGCTATGCGTGCCGTTATAAGTAGAACGGAGGATAAGAACGACCTTAGGTTGGCTGTTGTCGTTTTCAATTAAAACTAAAACTGCTGCTTTCCTTATCTCATCTTGCTTTAATGCACTTAAATCCGTTGATTTCCTGTTAGGCGGAAGGGCAGCTTGATGGGCTAAGCTTCCAGGTAAAGGCTGCTTTAAACTATTTCTTAAAGACTGACTGAACTCTTGGAACTGCAAATTTGTTGTTTTTAACAAAAGTCTTACAAAAAAATGAATGGTATAACATTTAATAGGTTTTTTATATTAGATTTGAATAATATTAGAATCAATTTATGACACTTACTCAATTAAGCTATCTGATTGCGGTAGACAACCATAGGCATTTTGCCAGAGCAGCCGAGTCCTGTTTCGTTACACAGCCCACGCTAAGTATGCAAATACAGAAGCTAGAAGAGGAGTTGGGAGTTTTATTATTTGACCGTTCCAAGCATCCTGTTCGGCCAACCTCAATTGGTGAAAAGCTCATTCAACAAGCACGTACCATATTAAACGAAGCGGAGCGCATGCAGCAGATTCTCCAAGAATCTAAAAATGTATTGGAAGGACCGTTTAAACTTGGGATTATTCCCACTGTGACATCTTCAATTGTACCGCGCTTCTTACGTCAGTTTAATAAAAAGTTTCCGAAAATTCAATTACAAATTATTGAGCTAACTACAGAAATGATTTTAGAAAGATTGCAAAAAGATGACTTAGATGCCGCCATTTTAGCTACTCCTTTAGACGAACGCTCCATTATAGAGAAACCTCTTTATTACGAGCCTTTTATGGCCTACATTCCCGCTGATCACAAACTGGGTAAGGAATCTTTTATTACTAATTCGGAGATTGATATTGACGATGTATTACTTCTGAACGAAGGTCACTGTTTCCGCAATAGTGTCTTAAATCTTTGTAATTCAAGCCCCAGCTTAAGTGCCAAGAATGTCGATTTAGCATCTGGTAACTTTGATACGCTGGTAAAGTTGGCTAAGAAGGGATACGGTATGACGCTCCTGCCTTATCTTTATGCGATAGATATGTCAACCGAAGAGCAAGCTTTTATTAAGCCCATTGCCGACCCTAAACCAACACGTGAAATTAGCCTCGTTTATACTCGCGCCGAATTGAAAATAAAGGTTATTGAGGAATTAGCACGTATAATAAAGGCCAGTGTTCCTGAGAAATTATTGAATGAATCTGACCAAGTTTTAAGTCCTGTGCACCAAGCGTAAGCTTATGATTTTTACCCTGAATTAATAACTATGAAAAACCACCCGCTATTTCCGCTCAAACTATTCTTATTGCCCGGTGAGTTCACCCAGCTTTATATTTTCGAAGAACGCTATAAACAGCTGGTTCATGAATGCTTGGCGGAGTCTAAGACCTTTGGAATTGTCTATTCAGGTAAATTAAATTTAAAGAACTTGGGGTCTTTAGTCAAGGTAGTAGAAATTTCTAAAGAGCATTCGAATGGAGAGCTGGATATTATTGTGCAATCTGTGGGTGTATTCGTACTTGAGCGTTTTTATTTCAAGGCCCCGGAAAAGTTATACCCTGCAGGGGATATAACTTTAATAGAATCTCCTTTTTCGAATGACTTGGTTTCGCCAGAATTATTAAAACTATATCGCAGCTATTTTGCCGACAAAGATCATCCAGACCCAGAGCTGCTATGGCGGTCCTCCCTCGAGTTGGTGGATCTTTTGAAAGGTCTTTTTCTTAGTGATTTCGAAAAAATGGACTTGGTGCAATTGGAAGATAAGACCGCTCTTGAAGCGTACCTAAAAAATTATATTCGTTATTTGCAATTGCTCGAAGATCAAGAAAAAAATGTTTACCAAAACATCTATCTCAACTAGTACCCTAATTCTCATGGTTCTTTTTGCTTTCGCAAGATGCGATTCGAAGGTGACTGCCGATTCTAATCAGGAAAACGATCAAGTAAATAAAGCTTCTGAGAAAAAATCTACGCAGCAAATTCCGTTAGATAAGGGTAGCTATTTGTCCTTTTTTAGCAATTTTCCGCAAGATCACTTGCAGGATACCTTTGTAGTGCACAGTGAGTTTGGTAAAATTGAAATCGTGCTTTTTAGCAATACTCCCCTGCATGCTGCCAACTTTGTTCACCTAGTTGAAAAGGAGTATTTCAATGGTACTTGGTTTCATCGCGTTAGCGCTAATCATGTAATTCAAGCGGGAAATAATGACGATCCCCACACTGTGAAAAAGCGTAAGGCCATAGGTGAATATCAGTTGCCTGCGGAAGCCCTCAATGACAATTACCATTTTTATGGGGCTGTTGCTGCGGCTCGATCTTATACTAATAATCCCGAAAAACGCTCCGACCCTTATGAATTTTACATCAGTCTAGGGGAGAAATATAGTGCAGGTCAGCTATCCATAATGGAGGAGAAGTATGACTTAAGTTTGAACGAGGAGCAAAAAAATCAATATCAGAATATAGGAGGGAGCCCGCACTTAGATGGAGAACATACCGTTTTTGGCAAAGTTATAAGCGGCATGGGGGTGGTTGAGGAGATTAGTCGCCAAGAAACGGATAGCGGCGAGTGGCCCCTGAAAAATATCCCTATTAAAATAAGCATTAAGAATTAGCTAAGCTTTTTGCCTAGTTTTTTTACTATATTTGAACTATCATGTTAGTACACAATCATAATAATAATACGATGCGCAATTGGATCAAGTATCCAAGGGCGGGGTATTATATGTTATTATGGTTTAACTAATCTGTAAGGAACAATTATAAAAAACCCCGCTAGGTCAATCTAGCGGGGTTTTTTGTTTATCAAAAACCGAGAAATATGAGTGCATTAATTAGTTTACTGGAAAAGCAGAAAAAAAGAGAATGGTATATCGCCTTTGATATTCCTGCCAAAGAAAAGAACGCCGAATGGTTGACCATGCGCATGATGGAAGATGGAGCCGCAGATTTCTGCGAAACCATGCAAGCTTTTTTGCCGAACAACGCTAAATTGGTTCGTAAGGAGGTGAAGTTGACCAACTACAAGGCGGCTAGTCCTTCTTCTAAGATGAAAATTAGAGCGCAAATTTCTGCCACAAATAACCGTTCATATGTACTGCGAATGCACTGCCACGAGTTAAATCACAAGGGGCAAATGAATAAAATATCGCGCGTTGAATACCACTATATCGAGAAGAGGTTTTAATATACGCACATCCTCAAATAACATAAATGCATGTATCACCAAGGCCGACTTAGGAAACTAGTCGGCCTTTTCTGTTTTACCTAAGGCCTAAATCATTATTTTCGTGACTCTAACCCATTCTCTGCTCGATTTCAAATCAACATTTTATGAGAAAATTATACTCTTTTCTTTTTGTGCTTGGCGGCATTAGTCTTCTTCAAGCGCAGAATACTTTTGTAGTGGACCCTCAATTGTCGCCTAATCAGAAAAGTATCGCCTTTTCCTATCAGGGCGATATTTGGATTATGGATGATGCTCAATCAGTAGCGCGCCGTCTAACCGTACATGAAGCTTATGACGCTTCGCCCTTTTTTAGCCCTGATGGGAAAAGCATTGCCTTTAGCAGTAACCGTTATGGCAATAATGATATTTTCGTAATGCCTGCTCAAGGTGGCAGTCCACAACGTTTAAACTATCATTCTTCGAGTGATAATATTAGCGATTGGTCGCAAGAGTGGGGCATCCTATTCGCCTCTAACAGAGATTATAATCAAGTAGAAAGAGACCGCGAAATTCATAGCATTTCTCCACAAGGGGGTAATCCGAAAAGAATTTTAGACGCCTTTGGTGAAATGGCAACGGCTTCACCTGATGGGCGTTACATTGCGTTCGCTATTGGAACTTGCCGGATTAGTCGCGAAAATTATTCAGGGCCAGCCGATAATGATATTTGGCTATACGATTCCAAAGAAAATACCTATCGCGCTTTAAGCGAGAACACAGTTAATGATATTTATCCGCAATGGGCCAGTAACAAAGAGCTGGTTTTCCTTTCGAGTAAAGCAGGTCGATATAACCTCAAGAAAATTAATATCGACAGCAAGGAGGAAGCTTGGCTAAGCGACTTCTCCAAAGAGGGTATTCATTACTTTTCCCTTGCGGGAGATAAGTTGCTTTATGCCAAAGGTCCGAAAGTTTACTTAGGAGAACTACAAAATGCCGCGGCTGCTAAAGAAGTTAAAATCAACTTAGCTACAGACTATCGTTTTTATCCTGTGGAAAGAGAGAGCTTTAGTGGTGGGATCAGAGATTTTAGTATTTCTCCATCAGGCGATTATGCCCTGATTGAAATTAGAGGCGAGCTCTTTATTAAAAACTTGGATAAAGATGAGTCGCGTACAGCAAATTTAAGTAAACATCCTTATTTCGATCGTGAAGCCATTCTTTTAAATGATGAAATTGCTATTTTTAGTAGCGATAGAGCTAATAATCAGTATCAATTTTATACCGCAAGTTCGCAAGAAGAGGCTAAACCCGTATTATTTAAATCGCTCCGTCACCAAGTGAAAGAAAACCTAAAGGCAGAGGGTGATTTACGTGACTTGAACTTAGCGCCTAATGGTAAAAAAGTTAGTTATACACTTGCTTCTCAAAAACTAATTGTAGCGGATATTTCAGATAAAGGTGAAATCTCCAACCCAAAAGTTTTGGTAGATGCTTGGCATGGGGCTGAAGGTGTAGCGTGGAGTCCAGATAGTCGGTTTATAGCCTACAGCCATAGTGACTTGAATTTCAATACGGAAGTATTCATTCAGTCGGTAGAAGGAGGCGAAGAAGTAAATGTTAGTATGCACCCCGGTTCTGATTACTCTCCCTTCTGGAGCGCAGATGGTTCTAAATTAGCTTTCATTTCTGATCGTAATAATGATGATGCCGATGTTTGGTTTGCTTGGTTAAATCGGGAAGATTGGTTGAAATCTGAAGAGGAACGCGAGCAAGGTTATTACTTTAACGATGCGCCTGAAGAAGAGAAGGAAAGTGAGGAAGAGGATAAGGACAAAAAGGATAAAAAGAAAGAAGTAGAAATAGAACCGATAGTTATCGATTTCGAGAATATTCACCGTCGTTTGCAGCAAGTGACTTCATTTATAGGCAGCGAAGGAAATGTGCGTGTCTCTAAAGATGGGGAGACTTTTTACTTTACACGTTACGATTATATCGCTAAGGGTTCAGACCTTTATAAAGTAAAGTACGATGGCAGCGATTTAGAGCAAATCTCTAAGGGAGGTTCTAGCCCATCTTCACTAAAGTGGGATAAAGACTATAAGGGATTTTATGGCTTATCGCGCGGTAAGTTGAAGCATATCAATGCCGAGTCGGGGAAAATCACTTCCTATCCGCATGAAGCGAAAATGAATTTAGATAAGCTAGAGGAAAGAAAGCAGGTATTTGATGAAGGTTGGCGCTTAATTAATCAGCGTTTTTACGATCCTGACTTCCACGGCGAAGACTGGGAAGCACTGAAGGATTATTATCGTCCATGGGCTTTATCAGCCAGTACTAATCAAGACTTTCAATTGGTTTACAATTTAATGCTGGGCAGACTAAATGCCTCCCATATGGGTCTCTACGGAAGTGGGGAAGAAGACGTACAGAAGGAGAGAACAGGAAGATTGGGAATTGAATTTGAAACCACTTCCAAAGGTTTAAAAGTTACCCGACTGATCCCGAACTCGCCAGCCGATAGAGCTAAAAACAATTTAAAGCTGGGTGATATCATTACTAGCATTAATGGTGAAGCGATCAGTCCGCAAGGCAATTTTTATGAAAACTTGGTAGAAACGGCGGGTGATCCAGTTATTCTTGAAGTCGAATCCACCGACGGTAAGAAGGAAATTGTGATTCGTCCCAGCAACAGCGTTGAAGATGAGCTATACGAAGAATGGGTGGCCGATCGCGCTAAATTAGTAGATGAATATTCCAACGGTCGTTTGGGTTATATTCATATTAAAGGAATGGATAAGCCTAGTTTTGAGCGTTTTGAGCGCGAGCTAATGGCTTCGGGTTATGGCAAAGAAGGCATTGTTATAGATGTGCGTTATAATGGGGGTGGTTGGACTACCGACTATTTAATGGCGGTATTAAGTGTTCGTCAACATGCTTATACCATTCCTCGTGGAGCGGCCAATAGCTTAAAGGATAATAAGAAGTTTAAAGAATTTTATCCTTATAGCGAGAGATTACCTTTAGCAGCTTGGACTAAGCCGTCAATAGCCTTGTGTAATGAAAGTAGTTATTCAAATGCGGAAATTTTTAGTCACGCCTACAAGACATTAGGTATAGGGACTTTAGTGGGGCAGCCTACTTTTGGAGCCGTAATTTCTACCGGCGGATCCTCGCTTTTAAATGGATCATTTATTCGCTTGCCCTTCCGCGCTTGGTATGTGAAATCAACGGGAGAGAATATGGAAAATGGTCCGGCGGTACCCGATATTTTAGTGGAGAACCATCCCGCTTCGAGAGCTAGAAATGAGGATGCCCAGCTGAAGGTAGCAAGCGAAACACTTTTAAAACAAATCGATAATAAATAATAAATTCATGAAGAAAATTCTTCTAAGCTTAGCAGTTTTTGCAAGTGCAAGCGCTTTCGCGCAAGATGATTTAATCAACAAGATAAAGGATAATGGTGGCGAGAATAATGAAGGCTATCAATTTGAAACGGTAATTGACCTGGAGGCTACTCCGGTTAAAAACCAAGGAAGAAGCGGTACTTGCTGGTCTTATGCAACCACTGGCTTTATTGAGAGTGAAATGTTGCGCATGGGAAAAGATCCTGTGGATATTTCGGAAATGTTTACCGTACGTCATGTTTATTATGATAAAGCTTTAAAGTATGTTAGGTTACATGGAAATCTGAATTTTGCCCAAGGTGGTGCATTACCTGATGTACTTTATGTACTTAAAAAATACGGTGCCGTTCCGCAGGCCGCTTATGAAGGCTTGAATTATGGAATGGATATCAATAATCACAATGAGCTAGAGGCGATTCTTAAAGCCCAGCTTGATGAAGTGCTGAAAAACCGCAATGGCAAACTTTCGAATAACTGGAAAGAAGTAGTTAATGCTACTCTTGATTCCTATTTAGGGAAATATCCTTCTGAGTTTATATACGAAGGAAAAAAATATACCCCGAGGAGTTTTGCGGATGAAGTAGTGGGTATCAATGCCGACGACTATGTGCAACTGACTTCTTTTAGTCATCATGACTTTTACGAAATGGCAATGATACAAGTGCCGGATAACTGGTTGTGGGCTAATGCTTTAAATCTACCAATCGATGAGATGATGGAGCAAATTGACCACAGCTTAGAAAAAGGATATACTGTTGCCTGGGCCACGGATGTGAGTGAAAAAGGATTTTCCTTAAAAAACGGGGTGGCAATAGTTCCTGCGGTTTCTTATGAGAAAATGACAAAGGAAGAACGCGCTTCTATGTTTGATGGCCCTCAATCGGAGATGATGGCAGATCAAAAAATTAGACAAGAGGCTTATGATAATTATGAAACTACCGATGATCATGGAATGCAGATTACCGGTATCACTAAGGATCAGGCGGGTACAAAATACTATATAGTAAAAAATAGTTGGGGTGATAGAGACAATGATTTCCGCAGTGGTTATATCAATGCTTCCGAGGCTTTCGTGCGTTATAAAACGATTTCGGTTTTAATGCATAAGTCTTCTTTGAAAAAGGCAATAAAGTCTAAAATCAAATAGAGGAATATTCTATAAGTGAGATATCAGTCTCAATTTGGGAAACAATTAAGGTTTGATAAATCTTTAGTTTGTTGATTTTCAGTAACTAGTAGTAATGGTCTTAACTTGGATTATATAAGAGTAAAATAAAAAGAAATGAAAAAATACATAGTATTGGGCTTTCTGTCGCTCAGTCTTTTTTCTTGCAAAAAGGACGATGGAGATTCGTCTGGCGCGATTGTTTCTAATCCCACCTCTTTCCAAGAAATTACCGTGGGGCCTAACTTCAATTGGTCAACTCAAACGGAGTATAGTTTGCAGGTGATAGCCATGAAGAACATGCCTTACACGCGCAATAACTATATTAAGGTATTCGATCAAGATAGCAACCTAGTTTTTCAGTCGCTTATCAGTACCCGAGATAATAAAGTTTTGAAATTCACGGCTGAAAGAGATTTATCCATTGCCACTGTTTCATTCGGGACTATTTCTAAGGAAGTGACTTTTACGAATAAGCAAGGAGAATTTGATTTTATTCCTTTCGACGATCAGTCTGATATTGAACCTGATACTAATTAATTGCTATGAAAAATTTACTTGTTGCTTTAGCCTTAACGGGAGCTTTACAGAGTACTGCTCAAACCGTTTTTACAGATTTTGAATCGACCAATGGAAATCGTGGCGCAGAAACTTGCTGGGGTTTCGGTGGGTTTAGTTTGACCAACCGCATAGATCGTGACCCTAGCGCGGGCTATTGGGCTCAAAGTGGCTCTGTAAATACCAATCCCAATGCTTTTTGGCTGAAGTCTCCTTTTGTTGATATGAGCAGTGGAAACATTACTTTTAAAACTAGAATTAACACTTTCGACTGGTCTAACGTTTATAAAGTTTATATCGACTTTATCGAGTATGATGCAAGCGACAATAACGGAGAGGGTGACATTATAACCGGTTCGGTTTATACTCTTTCTGAACCAACTAACCGTCCTCAAAGTGTCAGTATAGCCGTTCCTTCTGCTATTGCTTCAAGCAGCACCCCTCACAAGGTTTATCTTCGTTTCGAGAGTGTAAGTGGCAACCGAAACCGCAGAATGTTGGTAGATGAAATTTCAATTCCTGGTACTTTTGCCTCAGATCCATCGAATAATTGTAAGCCCATCGTTGCAGTAGCTGATTCTGATTTTGATGGTGTAGCAGATGATGTCGATTTGTACCCCAATGACGCTAATGCGGTTTATGATTATTATTTCCCAGCGATAGATCCTAGTGCTACAGCACCTCTTTTTGGTACTATTGCTTATGAGGATTTATGGCCAGCTAAAGGCGATTATGATTTTAACGACTTAGTGTTGGATCATTATACGCGTTTTACTTTCAATGCTAACTCTAAAGTGACACGAGTACAATTTAAATTTTCGGTACGTGCTTTAGGAGGTGATTTGATTCAAGGTTTCGGAGTACATTTCCCGGCTATCCCAGCTGCTTTTGTAAATGCCGTTAATGGAAACAGCTTAACAACAGGAACAATTTCAACCGCCGCAAGTGGTGCTGAAGCTGGACAAACCAATGCTGTAATTATTGCTTGCGATGATGTGGAGCAAATCATTAACCGCGCGGGCGGTGCCTTTTTCAATACGCTTTCAAGCAATCCGAAAGGAACTTCAGATACTCTTACAGTAGATGTTAGTTTTTCTAGTGGTGTTGCGATCGGAGACATTGTGAACTTCTCAATCTTTGCCTATAAGCAGAGAGACCAAGAAATTCACATGGTGAATAGGCAACCAACGGATTTAGTTAATCTAAGCCTATTTGGAACGGAAGATGACGATAGCGATCCTGCAAGTGGTCAATACTACAAAACCGCTAATAATCACCCTTGGGCCATATTTGTAGGCGAGAGCTTTGATTATCCAGAAGAGAAAGTAGATATTGTACAAGCCTATTTAAACTTTGCCAACTGGGCTCAAAGTAATGGTGCTAGCTCTAAGAGCTGGTACAAAGATGAATCGGGTAACCGCCAGCAAGCCAATATTTTCCAGTAAAATATTTTGAAAAAGAATGAAAGAAAAAGGCGACTAATTTTGGTCGCCTTTTTTGTTGTATCTAATTGCGAGATTTTACTTTATTCGCCGTAGGATTTCATAAAGTCCGTAATTAAATAGCAAATAGCTTTGCCCATTAATTCCTTTTCTTGCTCCGATTGTACCCGATCAGGTGATCCTTCGGCTAAGTGAAAGTAATAAGGCTTAGACAAAGCAGCAGCTGTTTTAACCAAAAGTCGGGCCTGCCGCATGCTTAAACCACTGGCATTATAAGCGCTAACCGGCATGCGAGTGATGCTGTCTAAATCTAATTCAAAGCCTATCTGCCCTGAGCCCAACCAGCGTAAAGCGTCTTTAAATAGACGATCTCTTTCGGCAGTGCTAAAGGTTAGCAACTCATCGAAACTCATATAATATAATTCGGCGCTGCGTCGGAAGATCTCCAAAGTTTGCTGATTATTATAAGATTCATGTAAGGCGAAAACAGCATATCTTCCTAATAAGGCTTCGTTTTGAGCATAGCTAAATCCATTACCACTGTGTCGGCCTTCCAATGCCCTGAAGTCGGCGTGTGGATCAATATTCAAAACATCGATGTTCTTCTCTTTAGCGGCAGCACAGCCTTTAATTATACCATAACTGTTATTGTGTCCGCCGCCGATAATAATGGGCACCTTATTAAGACTCACAATCGCCTGTATTAGGGCGCTAACCCGTAAATCGATTAAAGCGGTAAGTTCGCGTAGCTTGTCTAAATCGGCTTCGACATTCGGATTAAGGTTAACAGCAGCAGCCATGTATTCGGGGAAATCCAAATAACCTAACAAAGCAAATTGCTTAGCAGATAAGAAGCGGTTTTCCTGAACATTCAGAAGGGCGGGTAAAACATAATCGAAACAATTTGCGGCACCGGGCTTGCCAAAGTTTGCTCTAATGCCAATATCTTCCTTGATGGCTAGGATAACAAAAGGTGCTTCCAAATTGCTAAGTTCTTGTAAGCTTTGCAAGCAGTGAATTTCTTCGCCAATTTTTGTTTCACCCTTGCGTATCTGCGTAAGCGCAAGTATTTCCTCTTGGCTAAAATGAACCAGATTTTTCATTTTTGTATTTCTCCTTTAAGAATTACAGTTTCGATTAAATTGTGACCAAAGTGGTAGGGGATAGACTCGAGCGTATATCCTTGTTTTAAGATCATAAGATTTGCTAATTTACCCACTTCAATGCTTCCCAACTCCTCGCTTAAACCCATCGCACTAGCACCATTTAAGGTTGAGGCAGTTAAGGCTTCTGCAGCCGATAATTTCATCTTTACACAAGCCAAAGATAGCACGGTATTCATATTGCCATTAGGGGCCGAACCAGGGTTGAAGTCGGTTGCTAAAGCCACAATGGCATTTTTTGCAATTAACTCTTTAGCTGGTCCATAAGGGATTTCTAAAAAGTGGCTACAACCTGGTAGTAAACAAGCTATGGTATTGCTTTCGCAGATGCTTTCAATATCCGCTTCGGTCATTACTTCTAGATGGTCTAAGGATAAAGCACCTCGATTTACCATGGCGGGAACGGCGCCCAAGCTATTAAATTGATTTACATGTACCTTAGCTTCTAATCCATATTCCTTACCCGCTGCCAAAATCCGTAAACTCTCTTCGAGGCTAAAATAATTTTCTTCACAAAACACATCGATATAGTCGGCTAAATTCTCGGCCGCGATGGCGGGAAGCATTTCATCAATAATTAATGAAATATAGCCTTCTTTATCATTTTTAAACTCTGGCGGTAGGGCATGGGCCCCCAAAAAGGTGGATTTAATTTCCACTTGACTTTCTTTTGCCAAGCGTCTTGCTACCCTTAAAATCTTTAATTCTGATTCGGTATCCAAACCATAGCCACTTTTAATTTCTAGTGCACCGGTGCCCATTTTTATTAACTCAGCCAGTCTTTTTTGTGCATCTGCGAAAAGCGCCTCTTCACTGTAAGCCCTTAATTTTTTAGCCGAATTAATAATACCTCCCCCGCGGGCCGCAATTTCTTCATAAGTCAAACCGGCTAATCGCATGGCAAATTCATCTTGTCGGTTGCTTGCATAAACCAGATGACTATGGCTATCTACATAAGTAGGCATAAGCGTTGCACCTTGCACATTAAAGCGGTTGGTAGACGGAGGAGGCTGAGAATTTTCGCCTCCAATTTCCTGGATACGTCCATTTTTAATGGTAAGCCAACAATTATTAAGAATAGGGAAATCAGACATTTCGGAGCCGCGTTTATAGGGTCGGCCTTGGTTTTCTACCTGAATAAGTTGACCAATATTTTCAAGGAGGAGTTGCGACATTGATTAAAATTTGCCGCGAAGATAGAACTTGCCGCGGAAGCCTATAAAACAATTTCTTTATTGTACGCATTTTGTATCTTGCTCCCAAAGTTTTCACTCTTGCGTAAAATACTACTCTTAGGCCTACTAGTGGCTTTTATCTGCGCCGGCTGCCGCCCAGATATAAATCAATTAAACTGGCAGGTTGATGCCTTGGTTCCTCTACTAAAAACACGTATTGATTTTAACGACTTACAAAGCCTAGATAGTACCGTTTCTAGGAGCGACGGCGGTGTCATTCAATTGGTGCTTAGTAATCAAGTAGCTTCCTTAAAGCCTGCAGAAATTGCACCTCCTTTTAATGATGTGTTCGAAAATACTGCTACCTTACGGAAAATCACCCTAGGCCAAAGAGTTATCACCAATAGAATTTCCCTAGGCCGAATTGCTGGACAAGCAGGAATACAAGGAGCCTTATTAGTTGCCGCTAATGGTACCAATCAAGTTATTCCACCGCTTTCAAATATTGGCCCATCGAATTTTAACATCGATGCCACTGATTTCTTTCAGTCAATGGTTTTGCAGGATGGCTGGCTAGTATTAAGGATGGAAAACAACTTTCCTATTGATATTACTAATATTCAGTACGAAATCATTAACCAATTAAGCAATACGATAATTCTGCAAAATACAATAGCTAGTCTGCCTGCAGGCACGGTTCATTATGATTCGGTGCAATTGATTAACAATTTTCTAATTGAAGGCCAATTAGTTGCTTCTTTGGTAAACTTAGATTCACCAGGTAGCAATGGAAATTCAGTTTTAATTGATACCTCTGATGCGATAAACTTAAAGGTTACCCTCGATAAACTTGATCCAGTTTCGGCCACGGCAGTTTTTCCCGCCCAAGATTTGTTTAATGAAACTGCCACAGCGCAAATTTTTCCGCCTTCCGCATTGCTCACCTCGGTTCATGTGAAAGAAGGAAAAATATTTATGGATGCCTTAAGTACGATTGACGATAGCATTAATCTTATTTATCGCTTACCAGGGGCCACTAATAATGGTACTATTCTCGAATTTCTAGAAGTCATACCAGCAGCACCAGTGGGGTCATCGGTTAACGCTTTCCGCGAAATCCCCGTAGAAAATTATACATTAGATTTAACCGGATTACCGGATACTACGGGCGTTTACAATACTTTTTACACGATTTTTAGAGGAGGAATCGACAGCACAGGCCGATTGATAAATTTATCTCTGGATGATAGCGTTTTTGTGAAAACGGGGATAGATGAATTAATCGCCGATCGTGGTTACGGCTTTTTAGGTTATGACACGATTAGTAGCGTGGAGCGTGCTCCTTTTGATGCATTTTTGGAAGTCTTAGGGGGAAATTTTCAATTAGAGGATGTGCAAATGTCTTTAGATATAGCAAATTATATCGGTGCCGAATTCGACTTTCGAATTAATGATGTCAAGTCAATTTCACCTACACAAACTACCAGTTTAACTTGGAATCAGCTCGGCTTCGATTTTACCATAAATAGAGCTTTAGAAAACAGGCCTGGAGCACAACCAACGCCAGGTTTATTAAATATTCCCCTTAATAATACCAATAGTAATATTCAAAATTTACTTGAAACGCAACCAGATAGCTTCGCTATTGATTTGGATGCCTATATGAATAAGGGGAAGAGTCCTACAGATTTCACCCAATTCCTCAATACCAATTATGGCATCGAAGCTTGGTTAAATGCTACAGTACCTTTAAACGTGGCCCTCGAAGGTTTAATTTTCAGAGATACGATTCCATTTAATTTTGATGATTTCGATGAGGGAAATCAGATTAATTCGGGTAGCCTAAAAGTTTTAGCGAGTAACCACTATCCCTTTACTGCTGATCTTAAAATTTATTTGGTTGAAGATAATTCCTATGTAAGTGATAGCCTATTCACGAGCGAACCTATTGCTGCGGCGGAAGTGTCCTCAGAGGGTAGGGTAATCGCGGCAACGGACTCAGAGTTAGAAATAATTTTAGATACTAAAGTGTTTGATAAACTAAGAGCCACCCGGCGTTTAGTAATTGAGGTCCAAATTAATACACCGGCCTATCCCGATTTAGTAGAGTTTAATTCTCGTGACTATATTGATTTAAGCCTAGTGGGAGACTTTAATGCTTGGCGCAGATGAGAAAACAAATCCTATTTTATTTAACTACTGCTTTGCTGCTTGGTAACACTCTCTTTTCTCAGACTGATTCAACTAAAGTCTTTGGCCCGGAAATTTTAACCCGACCTCCCTTGGGTATAAAGGTTCGTCCTTTTTTAGAATATCAAGGCCAAATTTCTGCCGAAAGCACTAATTTATCTACGGGACTATTGCTAAGGCTCAGAACAGCTACAACTTACGATGATGCTATTAAGAATGATATTCTAGGTAGTTTAGATAATGGATTGAGAATAGGCACTTTACTAAACAATGAAATTCGGTTTGCTTATAAAGGTCACAAAAGGCGTTATTTACGTCCTTATGCTAAGCAATCTATTGCTTTTTTTCTCCGCAGTCAAACTGCATTAGCGGCAAGCGAAGACTTGGTAAACCTATTACTTAGTGGCAATAAGTCAACCGCTGGTATTCCGCAGGATTTATCAGACTTTGCTTATGAGGATTGGTTATACTCGGGTTTACAGCTGCAGTTTTCCTTTTTAATAGACACCATACCAGTTTCTATTGGTGCGGGTATAATTGTAGGGCATAGGCATCAAAGTATAAGTACTCGCAATACTACTTTGTTTACCGCAGAAAATGGTACGGAAATTAGCTTTGATGGTACTTTA
>TARA_R110002050_G_scaffold63442_2_pt1 | contig 47697 bp, 41 predicted proteins | sample TARA_R110002050 | Tara Oceans TARA_R110002050 (sample SAMEA4396988) | marine metagenome | biome: Polar Biome; feature: [DCM] deep chlorophyll maximum layer (ENVO:01000326); material: water (ENVO:00002006), including particulate matter (ENVO:01000060) such as... | depth 25 m
TCCGGATGCGGTAACAGCCCAATCGTCCATTGCTGATCACGTGCCTGTAACATCAATTCACGCAAAGACTCATCATTCAGATAGCTGATCACCAGCTGATCATCATCAAATTGATATGACTGCTCCAACTCAAAGCTGCTGAGCTCTATATCCCATTGCTGTTCAGGTAATTTCGGCAGAATCTGTTCTTGAACGGTTGATTCATCTTCCGTAGAAAAAAGCAATACAACACGTCGTTTTTCAGTTATTGAATCAAGTTTGCTGATCAGGTCTTCTACCATTCAGGCGCTCCGAAACGGGGATAATTCTGCAATATGTTAGCAGACCAATCAGAAACGTCTGGTCTGTAAGGATGTGGAAATGCTATGAACCTAAGTGTATTGATCTTTGCTAGCCAACACTGCTGGGGGCGATGAAAGATCTACAAGCCCTAGCTTTGATATAACAATTTATTCATCGTCACAATGGTGTCAGTACGAATCTGTTTAGGACAGACACGCTCACACTCACGGTAATTACTGCAACTGCCAAACCCTTCGGCTTCCATTTTTGCCAGCATTTTAGCGGGGCGTTTATGGTCTAGTTGACCCTGTGGCAAGCTACTCAAGTGACTGACCTTGGCGGCAATAAATAACGTTGCCGATGCATTCGGACAAACTGCAACGCAGGCGCCACAGCCAATACAGGTGGCCGCATCAAAGGCTTTATCAGCAACCGGTTTTGCCACCGGCTGCGTATTGGCTTCAGGTGCCGCGCCGGTTCTTACCGGTATATAACCACCCGCCTGAATAATGCGATCAAAAGCACTGCGATCCACCATCAAATCTTTAATCACTGGAAATGCTGTTGCCCGCCAGGGCTCAATCCATAATTCGTTTTGATCCTGATAATCACGCATATATTGCTGACAGGTGGTGGTTGCCCTGTGCCGCCCATGAGGTTCGCCATTAATGACCAGACTACAACTGCCACAAATGCCTTCCCGACAGTCATGATCAAAAACAATAGCTTCTTTACCAAGACTGATCAAACGCTCATTGAGGGCATCAAGCATTTCCAGAAAGGAAGATTCCGCTTCCACTTCCAATTCATGTTTTTCAAAAAAACCTTTGGCTTGGGGATTGGCCTGACGCCATATATGCAGAATAAAATTCATTGGTAATTCCGTATCCCAGGGCTGACAAAATCAAAATGTAACGGCTCTTTGACCAGCTTCGGCTGAACCACATCACCGGTGAACTGCCAAGCCGACACAAAACCAAAATCGTTGTCGCGTCGTTGCACCTCTCCGTTGCTGGTCAGATGTTCTACCCGGGCATGGCAGCCACAGGATTCCTCGCGATTCAAAGCATCAATACACATTAACTCGCCTAGTTCCATAAAATCGGCGACCCGGCCGGCTCTTTCCAGCGTTTGATTAAGCTGCTTGTCATTGCCACTGACTTTGATTTCCCGCCAGAATTGTTCACGCAGTTGCTGGATATCTTCAATGGCCTGTTTCAGGGCAAATTCATTACGTGCCATACCACAGTGATCCCATAAAATTTTGCCCAGACGACGATGAAAATGATCTGGTGTCTGTTTCGGTTCGGGCGCATTCAACAGTCTGTCCAGACGTGATTGCGAATAGTTCATGGCCTGTTGCACTTCTGGATAATCTTTATCTTCCAGTGGCGTTTGTCGAGCAAGATAGTCGGACACCGTCGTTGGTAGAATAAAATAGCCATCTGCCAACCCCTGCATCAATGCACTGGCACCCAGTCGATTGGCACCGTGATCGGAAAAGTTGGCTTCGCCGCCGGCAAACAGTCCATCCACCGAGGTCATCAGATTGTAGTCCACCCACAATCCACCCATGGTGTAATGCACAGCAGGATAAATGCGCATTGGCTGTTGAGATGGATCTTCAGAGGTAATCCGCTGATACATATCAAACAGGTTGCCGTATTTTTCATTGATTACATCAGCGCCCTGCTCTTTGATAGCATCGGCAAAATCCAGATACACACCCAGCTTCTGCCCATTAATTTCATGACCAACACCACGGCCATCATCACAAATATGTTTGACCGCTCGTGAGGCAATATCACGTGGTACCAGATTGCCAAAGGCCGGATACATCCGTTCCAGGAAATAGTCGCGATCCTGTTCCGGAATTTCAAGCGGGTCACGCCCACAGTCTGCCGGATTTTTCGGCGCCCAGATGCGGCCATCGTTACGTAATGATTCACTCATCAAGGTCAGCTTGGATTGCAATTCACCGTGTTGTGGAATACAGGTGGGATGTATCTGGGTAAAACAGGGGTTGGCAAATAAAGCTCCATGCTTGTGCGCCCGCCAGATAGCGGAAGTATTACAGCCTTTGGCATTGGTCGACAGATAAAATGCGTTACTGTAGCCGCCGGTGCAGAGCACCACACAATCCGCCAGATGCGTGCTTAATTCACCAGTCAGTAAATCTCTGACCACGATACCTTTGGCCTTGCCGTCTATTTTGATTAAATCCTGCATTTCACAGCGTGAAAAATGCTCAATATGACCTTCGGCAACCTGACGGCTCATCGCCTGATAGGCACCGAGTAATAATTGCTGACCAGTTTGACCACGTGCATAAAAGGTCCGGGAAACCTGCGCCCCACCAAACGAGCGATTGGCCAGATAGCCACTGTATTCACGGGCAAACGGCACCCCTTGAGCTACAGCCTGATCAATAATCGATGTGCTCAGTTCTGCCAGGCGAAATACATTGGACTCCCGGGCCCGAAAATCACCACCTTTGATCATGTCATAAAACAGACGCCAGACACTGTCACCATCATTATGGTAATTTTTAGCGGCGTTAATTCCACCCTGAGCCGCAATACTATGTGCCCGGCGAGGACTGTCCTGAAAGCAGAAGGTTTTCACCTGATAACCCATTTCTGCCAACGATGCTGCAGCAGAAGCACCTGCCAGCCCCGTGCCGACCACAATAACCCGATAGCGTTTACGGTTAGCCGGACTGACAACGCGCAGATTGTATTTATGCTGAGTCCAGCGTTGTTCCAGCGGACCTTTAGGAGAAAAGCTGTCTAATGGTTGTTCTTCGGTCATTTATGCTTTCCAATAGGCCAGGATCGGGACAATGGCAAATCCCACAACTAACAAAACGACAATGGCAGTACTAATCCAGTAAAACTGTTTTGAGGTTTTGCCCAATGTTTGCAGTACATTGGTCAATGAATGTTGGAGATGCAGTCCAATTAACAAAACGCCTCCAAGGTAAAAGAGCAATTGCCATACTGAACTGAATAATGTGAGCGTCTGCCCGTAAATATCAGCACCGCCAAATGACCACATTTGCCCCATATGCCAGACTATAAACAATAGAATCAGCGTAATAACAATGGAAACCAGCCATGCGGGAATAAAATGATGTTGCCGGCGCTGATAAGCCTGAACCCTGGCCTTGCTGTTATGCAGCCGAATTTGCACCGCAACAATGACATGAAACACCAATGAAGCTGCGACTAATATCCATAAAGGCCAGCGAATCAGTGGTTGATTGTAGAAATCGTAAAACGCTTGGTATTGCAAGGGACTGAAAAAGCTCAGGTTACTGAGCATATGGAAAATCAGATACGCGGTCAGCACAAGACCAGCCATCGCCATCAGGCGTTTTTTCACTTGCAACAGTGCCATCAGCTTTCCCGACTCATTACAATTTGATCAGTCTCCGACAACGGTTCGAGTTTTTCACGCTGAATGGTACGCACACAGCTGTTCCAGCGAAGAATGGCTTCATCATTATGATCCGGACGCATTTGCTCTGCTTGTTGGTAACATTCCAGCGCCTTAATAAAATAATCATAGGCAAATGCACGGGACATTGGTTGAGTGAGCATAAATCTGGCACGACGCTCCAGAACAATACCGGTGTAATAAGTTTGTTTATATTCACTGGACAGCTTGCTGATAGCCGTTTCAATATCCTGAAACGGCGACTGACTGCCACTGATACTGATCTGATCGGTTAACGCCAGAATGTAAACCACCAAAGCCGCCTGATTTTCCGGCTCGATATTGAGGATATCCAGGCAGATACTTTCCGCAATTTCGGGCTCAAGTAATGAGCGATATTGTCGCGCACGGTCCAGAGCCAGTTCAATTGACTCAGCATGTATATCGTGTAAATTCAGGTCCATCGCGCTCTCTTGCTACTAGGAATTGCCGTCACGGCAGATATAGCCTCAATCTAAAGCAAACTGCATCGCTTTTCAACGCAACTGTGTCTCAACATTGAAAATAGAGTCTGCCTGCTAAATCTGGTATCTTTGACGGTTTTCTAACGGCTTAATTCCGGTTTATTTATGCAACGAAAGATTCTGGTCACCAGCGCGCTTCCCTATGCCAACGGTTCTGTCCATCTTGGACATCTTGTTGAATATATTCAGACAGATATCTGGGTGCGTTTTCAAAAGATGCGAGGCCACGAATGTCATTATGTGTGCGCCGATGATGCCCATGGCACGCCAATTATGTTGCGCGCACAAAATGAGGGCATTACCCCTGAACAATTAATTGCCGACATCAGCAAGGAACATCAGGCGGATTTTGCCGAGTTTGCGATTGGTTTTGATAACTATCACAGTACCCACAGCGAAGAAAACCGCCAACTGGCCAGCCAGATTTATCTGGCAAATCGTGATGCCGGACATATCGAAAGTCGCACCATCAGTCAGGCCTATGACCCAGAAAAAGAAATGTTTCTGCCAGATCGCTTTATTCGTGGTGAATGTCCGAAATGCGGTGCTGCTGATCAATATGGTGATAACTGTGAAGCCTGCGGTGCCACATATGATCCAACCGAATTAAAAAACCCTGTATCAGCCGTTTCTGGCGCTACGCCCATCACTAAAGAATCTAAGCATTATTTCTTCAAACTGGGTAATTTTGAACCGATGCTGAAGGAATGGACTCAGGGGGATCATTTACAAGCCGAAGTGGGTCGTAAACTCGGTGAATGGTTTGACAGCGGTCTGCAGGATTGGGATATCTCGCGTGATGCACCCTACTTTGGTTTTGAAATTCCGGATGCACCGAACAAATTTTTCTATGTGTGGATGGATGCCCCGATTGGCTATTTAGCCAGCTTCAAAAACTACTGTGACCGCACCGGTGTGGATTTTAATGAATTTATGCGTGCCGACAGTCCCACTGAAATGGTGCACTTTATCGGTAAGGATATTATTTATTTCCATGCGCTGTTCTGGCCAGCCATGCTCAAAGGTGCCGGTTTCAGATTGCCGAATCGTGTTTACGCACATGGCTTTCTTACCGTTGATGGTAAAAAAATGTCCAAGTCACGCGGCACCTTTATCAAAGCCCGCACTTATCTGAATCATCTGAATCCGGAATATTTGCGTTATTATTTTGCTGCCAAGCTGAATAACACCATTGAAGATATCGATCTGAGTCTGGAAGATTTTCAGAGCCGTATTAACTCCGACCTGGTGGGTAAGGTAGTCAATATTGCCAGCCGCTGTGCCGGTTTTATCAATAAACGTTTTGACGGCAAGTTAAGTGATGCATTGGCTGATGAGGTTTTATTTAAAGCCTTTACCGATCAGGCAGAATCCATTGCCAAGCGTTATGACAATCGCGAGTTTGCTCAGGCGATGCGTGAAATCATGGCGCTGGCGGATAAAGCCAACCAGTATATTGATGAACGAAAACCCTGGGTATTGGCGAAAGAAGACGGTAAAGAAGCTGAAGTTCAGGCCGTCTGCAGCATGGGCATTAATCTGTTCAGAGTGCTGATAGCCTACCTTAAGCCGGTATTGCCTCGCACGGCTGAACAGGCTGAAGCTTTTCTAAAAATTGACGCATTACAGTGGACTGATATCGAAAAGCCATTATTGGGTCATACCATTGAACCGTTCAAGCCGCTAATGACTCGGGTCGAACAGGATAAGATTGACGCCATCATCGAAGAATCCAAAGAAAATATGACTGCCACGGCGACACCCGTAAAAACAGCTGAAAATATTGATCCGATTGCCGATGAAATTCAGTTTGATGACTTTGCCAAAATTGATTTGCGTATTGCCAAAATCATTCATGCCGAACATGTTGAAGGTGCTGAAAAGCTGTTGAAACTGACGTTGGATATCGGACTGGCTGAAAAACAGGTATTTGCTGGGATTAAATCCGCTTATGCTCCTGAAGATCTGGTCGGTAAATTAACGGTGATGGTGGCAAATCTGGCACCACGCAAAATGCGGTTTGGATTGTCTGAAGGTATGGTTCTCGCCGCGGGTCCTGGAGGAAAGGATTTATTTATTCTTAATCCTGATGCTGGAGCTCAACCTGGAATGCGGGTCAAATAACGTACGGGTTCGTATTGAACACCACGGATTGATACTCATAAAAAAAGCCGGCTTATTAGCCGGCTTTTTAATATTACTGGAACTGATTTTACTGGTTCAGTTCTTTTTCCATGCCAATTTCATACAACTCTAAATTGGCTTCTTCAATTTCACCTGTTACGGCATTTACATCGACTTTATATTCGCGACCGTGTTCATTCACGATATCAAATTCATAAGTGACCGAACCTTCGTAACCGATTTCATATTCATTGGCAACAACTTCACCTGGAATGAAATCCAAAGCCGTCTGGCGAGCTTCTGATTCTTCAATTTTGGCGTATTTCTGGAATGTAGGATCGTTTGCCTCTACTTCACGCTCAACTTCGGTGACAAAACCTTCTTCAGCATTACATTCGACGTTGTAGGTATTGCCATTAGCAGTAGCTTCAATATCGAACTCATAGATAGGATCATCACCTTCCATTTTCATTTCCAGTTTACGAACATTGCCTGGAATAGTATCCAAAGCAGCATCCATACATGTTTCCATTTTGACCAGTTTCCATTCACGGATATCGTCGAGGTCATAATTATCGTTATCAGCCAATGCCATTGAAGATAATGACATGGTGATTGCAGCAGTTAATAATTTAGCTGTGTGTTTCATTAGTATTGCTCCTTAAATTTAAAAACCTGTTCCATTCTCTACCCGCAAGAGCAATGTTGCTTATCTTTTTGAGTTGATTAGATATCTACTAACCTGATTACTATTATATTGGGAATTTTTCCTGTGTACAAAAAAGCCCCGGAAAAAGGATTTGTCCGGGGCTTTAATTTGATTTTACTGCTGCACATTCACCTCAATGCGTTTAGGTTGCAGCTGTGGCATTTTAGGAATCGTCAATTCCAACACCCCATCCCGTGAAGCGGCATTGATGTTATCTACATCAGCAGTTTCCGGTAAAGTGAAACGCCGCATAAAACTGCCACTGAAGCGTTCAATACGTTTGTAATTATCTTTTTCTTCAACTTTTTTACTGTCACGCACACCTTTAATGGTCAGCAGACCATTTTCGGCTGTCACTTCAATATCTGCGGCTTTAACGCCGGGCAGATCAGCGTGAATAATGTAACTCTCTGCGTTTTCCTGAATATCCACTGCTGGCGTCCAATCCTCTTCACTAAAGTTGGTTTCAGTGGCGGGCGACTGGAATAGCGTCGACATTTCACGTTGCAGATTATCAAGCAGACTGTAAGGTCTGTATCGTTGAATAGCCATAAAAACACCTCCATAACAAGTTCATCATGAAGACGAATACTGTCTTCTGATCAGCAAGATAGGGATGTGTTAATAAAATTCAAGAGGTTTGAATTATTTTTACATTAACTATTAATTATCAGTTGGATAGCAGTTGATGCTAATGTTTGATAATACCTAATACAACGGCAATATTCGCTAGATCTGCCGTGGTGTTAACATTCAGTTTACTTTTAATCTGGGTGTTGTAGTTCGCAACAGTTTTGTAGCCCAAATGTAATTCGGCAGCGACTTCATGTGCCGTCATGCCTTTGGCCGTCAGACAAAACACATCAAACTCTCTTGGCGATAACAACTCCACCACCTGACCGTAATGCAACGTATCACTGGGATGTTTGAAATCATCTATATTCGGCAAAATATCCTGTTCAATATAACGTTTGCCCTGAGATACCGCTAACACGGCTTCTGCCAGTACTTCTGCAGCACTGTTTTTTGTGACATAGCCTTTAGCACCGGCCTGAATGGCACGCTCGACATAGATCGATTCATCATGAATGCTGTAGACCAGTATAGTGGCCTGTGGATCCTGCTTTTTAAGACGACGAATGGTTTCCAATCCACCAATGCCGGGCATGGATAAATCCATTACTACAACATCAGGTCGCTTGCGTTCATATTCATGACAGGCCACTTCACCCCGATCAACATCCACTATGTCGCCAATAAAAGGTTGAGAATCCAGTAACATTCTGAATCCGGCTCTAACCACCTGGTGATCATCTACCAGCAATACACTTATCTTTTTATCATTCATTCTCTGTTTTCTCTATGATTGGCATCCATACACTGACATTAACCCCTTTTCCTGCTTCAGACTCAAATCTGAAACGGCCTCCCATATTCTCAACCCGTTCCCGCATAGCTAATACACCAAACCCATGTCCAGAAGACTCACCGCCTTGTCCGTTATCACGAATCCGCATAACCACACGTGGGGATGTATGCTCTCCCTCCTGTCGAATCAGTAATGTTACCTCAGTTGCATTGGCATGACGCACTACATTGGTGAGACATTCCTGTGCAATTCGATAAACATGTATCGCCAGCTCATGTGAAATATCATCCAGCCGGTCATCATAATCCAGTTTTATCACCAGATCAGGATGCCTGCGACGCCACTCATTAACCAGATCGGCCAGCGTCGCCCCCAAGCCTAAATCAGCCAGACTTAATGGATGCAAGGTCCGCATCATAGAACGTACAACACCGGCCAGATGGTTACATATTTCAGCGATGGAATCGGAAATTTTTGCCACATCCGTGCCCGGCTGGCGAATCGCGGTAGACATAGCTTTTATAGCCGTCAGCGATTGGCCCATTTCATCATGCAATTCGCGGGATAAATTTCGTCTTTCGGATTCCTGAATCTGCATCGTATGGCGGGCTAACGCCTGATTATTCTCTTTGGCAACTTTCAAAGCGTCGGACAAGTGATTGATTTCTGTGGCAATGGCATCGAATTCACTGATTTTGAAAGGTGGAAGTTTACGACCATATTGACCAGACTCTACTCGCCGTAAGCCAACAACAATTGTCCGAACATTTTGCAACATGGAATTAAATACGAAATTAATCGCTAAAAATATTACGGCAATCATCGTCATTACTGACCAGAAATAAGACTCGGATTCCTCCCAGGCTTCAGCAATCTCATCCATTGGATCAGCTCGAACAATAATTTTTTTCACTCTGCCATCGGCAAGCTTTATGTCGTAGTTTGAAAATGGATAGGTGGTTTTAACAGCTCGTTGAAACCATTCCGGTGGTAGCTCTTCATCGACATTATCAGATACAAACCATTCTACTTCCTCATTATCTTCATTCAGAATACTTATATGCAGATGACGGGTGTGTTGAATCGCACTAATCTGCTGAAGCCACTCATATTCAGTCATGGAAGTTCGGGATAAATGACTAAATCCCAAATCAATCATTTGCAGGGCCAGATTGAAAGAAGAATTTACCTCTCGCTCAACCGAATGACGTGCTTGCCATATGGTTAACAAGCCTCCCACAATAATAATAATGATCACCGAAAATAAAATTCGGCTGTTAATCAGGCCTCTTAAGCTCATTTATATTCCATCTTGATCTGAATAAGTTTCAGCTACTGTTGGTGAAAGTTTAGGTGATATTACCAGACCCTTACTAATAACTAAGTCTTGGTTGATATGATTTGAAATCTGGTTGAATGTTTATTTACGTTCTTAAATTTGGCATCACTAATAGATGTGATTTTTCAAAAATCATAATTCAATCCAAGGCTTATGCCATAGCTTTCCCATTCGGCTTCATTAAACTTCAATTTAACGGTAGAGCCATTGGCAAAATATATCTTATCCTCGCCGTTTCGGTCTGCGATCCATTTTTGGTAATGCAAATCTAAAGTAAGCGCTAAACGGGGTGATAAATACCATGCCCCCGTAATCTCGGTTACAAACCCTCCTCCCTCAGCTTCATGTGTAAAACTTTCCGGTTGGGCAAAGTCACTTCGCAAATTCCATTGAGCGGTCGCATCATAAAAAGCATAGTGATATTTAAGATTTAATCCCAGTTCAAATGCATCCTGTTTGACAAACAGATTTTCTATGCCAATCCATGGGCCATACCATGTGGCATCATAACTGGAATCCAGTCCGGGAAAAGGTCCGACTGGCGGTATACGGGGATCATCTGAAAGCGTTTGATATCCATCTACAATTTTTAAATCTTGTGAATAATAATAGAAGCCTGCCATGGGGCGCCATTCAAAACGAGTACGGGAACGTTCATTAAATAACCATTCGTATCGTTTACCGAATCCCAATGATAGATCCATTACACTGCCTTCATCCGCCCCGTTATTGGATCGTGAGAATTCCTGTGTACGGTTATTTCCAAAGTAATCAGAATCCTGGTTCTTGCCGTCGTAAACTTCCCCATACAGAAAATCAAAATTTACCAACCAGTTTTCCTTGGTATATAACGTGGAGCCGAAATTGATTGTGGCAATCTCCAGATCTTTCCAAGTCAATTCTGACAGGATATTCGGCTGGCCTCCCAACCCGGCTTTATTCCAGCGAAATTCATCGCGCCGATAGCCGGTTTTAAGATAGATATCTGCTTTCTCGTATTGCAACCACGGTGTGTTTTTCTCAGCTATTTTTTTGGGGCTTTCATAAATATGCACCCGCAAACGTTCAGGCTCTACAGCCTTACCGACCACCTGATTTTCAGGCGGTAACTGCACAGGTACCTCTTCGTATACATGCATTTGCAGCTTGGGGGCAGCATTAAGATAATGTGTCGGCAAAGCCGATAAAGCAATACTCGAAAGCAAAACAACCGGCTTAACGCGCATTCGCGACAACCTCCTCAAATGGTAAGGCCGAAATCAGATACATATAAGTAGAGCTCTCGGGCTGACCCATCGCCGATAATCTGCTGTTTTCAACAGATGAAGCTAACCAGCGGCCTTTAATATTCTGATAATCAACCGGCAAGGTCTGTGATGAACGATTGACTACTGAGAGAGCCGTAACATGCATACCACCACGGTTCCAGCTGCCTACAGGTGTCGCACTAATACGATTGTCATTAAATAATGGCTGACTGCTTTGTGTATTGACGCGCACAGGGCTGTAATTTTTGTCCCTTAAACGTTCCATTTCTGGAATGCGCACGGTTTCAGCCGCATATTGACTCATCTCCATATAGACTTGATGCCGCTCTTTCACTATCGGATCAGGTGATTCAGCCTGAGCTGCAGGGGTTGTTACGATGTCATCCGAATTATCTCGATCAATAAATCTGTTAGGTGCCGGGGCGGGTGGCGGATAACCTGCGTTATGCGAACGATAATATGGATTATCTGCCTGACGAATTTTTTCACTTTCACCAGGTGCATTCATAATACGTGGCGTAATCAGCAATACCGTTTCGGTATCTTCTTCCGATTCAATAGTGGATCGAAATACCCTGCCAATTACAGGTATTTCACCGAGTAACGGTACCTTTCTTTCATTTTTGTTCACGCTGGTTCGAATCAAACCGCCAACCGCTACTGTCAGGCCATCTTTTGCCATAACTGTACCCGTCAAGCGTGCCGTATTGATAGTATCAACTGCTAAATTGGTCACTCCTCCTTGGCCATCAGTGACCGGAATAGTTCCACCACCAACATTCACCGTTGAACTCTCCTGTTCCAATTGTAAACTGACCGTACTATCAGAGTTAATTCTTGGCGTGATGCGTAAGGTAATACCAATATCTTCTCGATTGACCAATGCTTGAACATAAGCAGGTTGTATCACTACTCCGTTATCAATTACTGAAGCAAAAAATTGAAAGCCTTCGGTGACCAGAGTTTCTTCACCGATGAATAGCTCAGCCTCACGGTGATTTGACGCGACAACCATGGGGTTGGATAACACTCGAACTCGCCGGTTTTCTTCTAAAAACTCAAGGTTTGCCCGTAAACGGTTATTCAGAAATTCGTAGATAAACGTTCCCGAGTTCAACAGGGCATTATTTCCCAGCAGAATTGGCTGAGACGATTGATTACTGCCACTTGGCTGCAATTCAAAATTGAAGATCGAGTTGAAATCCTCGCCCAGAATAACACTGAGGATCTGCATTTCCAGCATAACCTGTGGCACTGGAATATCCATTTTTTTAATCAGCTTTTCTATCGATCCAAGCACCGCCTTATCATCAGTACGCACAATAATCATATTGTGTTCGTTATTCACCGTGACATAAATCGGTTGTGACTGAATCGTCACCTCTTTAAGTGTTTCCTGACTGATATTGTTTGATCCAGAGGCCTCAACGGAAGCCGCGAGTTGTGAAATCTGGTCCACTGTTAGAATTGTGCCATCCAGCTGCGAACCAGCTGGAGTCAATGTATTGCCAGCCCCGGCTCTCCCTCCAGATGAACGATTGGTTGAACGTCCTATTCCTCCACGATTGGAAGAGCGAACATTACGAACTGTACTGTTGCTACGACCGACACCACTCGACCCTGTTCTACCACCACTGCCAAATGCATCCTCACCAGGGGCCTGGCCCAGTGATAGAATCACCCGTCTTCCATAGAGATCTTCAATTGCCTGGGCAATGATCTGCACATTGGCATTTAACAAAGTGAATACTTCAATATGTTCACTTTCACGAACCACAAGATCCTGACTGTACTCCTCACGAGTCATAATACGGTAGGTGTTAGTATCTTCATCGTAGCGATACCATAAGTTACTGATTCGGCTGATAGATTTAACGGCGTCTAGCACACTGACATTTTTCAGGTGAATCGTCAGTTGACGGTCAGTGGCCTCCGGCGTAGCAATGATATTGGTATTTGTTAATTCGGATAAAGTCCGAACAACATCTGCTAGTTGGGTTTCGTTAAACTCCACTTCATCTATAAAATCTGCAGCACTTATCGAACTCACAGGCAAGAAAACCAGGCAGAATAACTGAATAAAAAAGAAAACTTGCTTTATAGTCATTTATTTCAACACCCGAATTTTGCCAATCGTGCCGGTTTCCACTGTCACACCTAAACGCGTAATATTGGTAATACGAATCGCCTCGGTAGGTCGTCGTGGATTGATATTGATCTCATCCCCCTCTCTGACCATATAAACGCCACGGCCAACAACTTCCAGTAAGGCCAGCATTTTTTCATTTTCATCAGATACAAAACCACGCAGGCGCATATCCGGAATATCCTCAGCAACTACCTCATTTGGGTTAAAGCCTCCCAGTCTGGAGTAATTGTTCAGTTCTGTGCCTCGAATCTGATACATCAGTTGACTCGGTGTAAACGGATCCCGCATAGGAGCGAGTTCATTTATTCCTGGTTCAAGCTTTTCTACTGCGATAACCATACTCGCCCACCCCCCTGAAACCATTAATACGTAAAAACCAGTTCTTCGCAGCACGTGTTTAACTCCCGCCAGCTAACGCAAATAACGCCTGAAAAAAAGCGTAATAGACAAATCCCACCATGCCACCAATAACCAGAATCATTGTTGGTTCAATCAATGCTGTGAGTCGTTTGATTCCTGTTTCGAGCAACTTTTCGTAATAGGTGCCAAGTTCCTGCAGAATATTGTCGAGTGTGCCCGTACGTTCACCCACTGCAATCATTTGTGTCACCAGTGCCGGTAACATTGGATGACGAATACTGGACGACAAATCACGACCTGCAAAAACCTTTGCGGCAGCTTGTTTGAGCTTGTCGGCATAGACACGGTTAGGCATCAAATCAGCTGAAATTTTCAGTCCATCAAAAATACTGACGCCACTGCTCAGCAAAATCGACATAGCCCAATTTAATTGTGCCATCGAACCATTGATCAGCAACTTGCCCATAACCGGTACGCGTAATAAAAGCTGATCAATCCATAATCTCCCCTGTGGCGTTCGATAAAACAACCAGATCGCTATCAATGTAGCGATAGCCGCAATAATCAGTTGAATTCCGTTCTCCCGGATCCCAGCTGAAATATCTATCAATGCCTGTGTGGAAGCTGGTAATGCCTTGCCCTGCCCCTGCAAGAAAGTGGCAAACTTTGGGATGATGCTGACAACCATGAAAATCGCCACACCAATTGCAACCAAAACAACGATTACTGGATAAATTAATGCCGTAATCATTTGTTTTTTTAATGCAGAGCGTTTTTCAAGATGGCTGGCCAGTCGTTCCATAATCACATCAAGCTCACCGGTGTTTTCACCGGCCACCACCAGATTGATTATCATGTTGCTAAATACATCACGATGTTTTCTCATGGCAGCAGACAAAGCTTGTCCACCTTCGATATCTTTGAGCATTACTCTTATTGCCAGATTGAGGCGACTACTGGTGATTTGGCTGGCTGACAATTCAAGCGCCTGAGCAACCGGTAATCCAGCTCTGAGCATAAAGGCCATCTGCCGGAAATAAAAAATCAATGGATCAGGACCGACTGAACGTTGCGTCGCAAGCCAGTCCGCAAAATTTGCCTGTCCCAGAAAGCCGCCAGTTCCTCTACTCTCGCGAATATCCAGAACCCTTAAACCCTGTGCTCTTAAGTCCTGTACAGCCATACTTTCATTAGCCGCCTGCAATGAACCTTTCTGTTCATTGCCAGAGCTGCTGAGTGCGTTGTAGCTATACTGCGGCATCGTAAGTCACCTCAGATTGAGACAGATGTTTAACTACGGCCACTTTTTGTATTTCTTCCAGGGTGGTCATACCGCGCAGCACTTTTTCGCAGCCGTCCTGCCACATAAAACGCAGCTTGTCGCCGGCAGCCTGTTCCAGGGTTTCCTCATCAGCCCCTTTGGCTACCATTCTGGCGAGCTGTTCATCAAACCACAGGGTTTCAAACAAACCCAAACGTCCCCGAAAACCAGTGCCCTGACAGACTGCACAGCCCACAGGATCAAATATTTCTATTATTTCATCTTCATACCCCAAAGCCTGTCGCTCGGCTTCTGTTGCAGTTCGCTTGCTGGCACAATGACGACATAACCGTCTGACAAGCCGTTGAGCGATAACGGCGGTCATGGTGGAACCAATTAAAAACGGTTCACAACCAATATCGATCAAACGGGTAACCGCACTAACGGCGTTGTTGGTATGCAAAGTTGAAAAAACCAGATGTCCGGTCATCGCTGCTTTTACAGCTACATCGGCTGTTTCGGCATCACGAATCTCCCCGACCATCAACACATCCGGGTCATGCCGTAATAAGGAACGCAAGGCATCGGCAAAACTGATTTTAGGTCCGGTCTGAATTTGTGACACACCCTCAATCACATATTCAATCGGATTTTCCACCGTCATGATATTAATGTCCGGTTTATTGATTTCCTGCAGGGCAGCAAACAGGGTGGTTGATTTACCACTTCCTGTTGGACCGGTCAGTAAAATCATTCCGTAAGGATTTCGAATAGCTTGACTAAAACGTGCCAGATCCTGCTCCAGCATGCCTAGATCAGTCAGTGTCAGCCCGCCTGATTCCTGTCCGAGCAAACGCATGGTAATACGCTCACCCAGACGGGTGGGTGCGGTGGCAACACGAATATTGAAATCCAAATCAAAGGGGGCTGCGAGATGATAGGTAAAACCACCATCCTGTGGTTGACGTTGTTCAGCAATATCCAGACCGGCCAATACTTTAATTCTGGAGACCAGTCCTGATGCAACTGACTGATCAGCCGCCAGAGGATAATCAGAAAGGCTGCCGTCTATCCGCAAACGAATCCGAAGCCCCTCTTCTTCAGTCAATAGATGTACATCTGACGCTCTGGTCAGATAGGCTTCTGTCAGTATAGTGTCCAGTAGTACTACCAAATCAGTTTCCAGAGGAGCTGTTGCATTCTCCTCTACTACAGCCATAGCACTGGTGGCCAGGTAATTATCTACCATCAGCTTAAGGCGTTTAGGCTCTGCCATGACGATGGGTAGTTCAGCACCAATTAACCGTGTTGCTGCGGCAATGCCTGCCATATCATCCGGATCTGCGGTGACCAGCATCAGGTTCTGGTCAATCTGTACCGGTAGAAAATGCTTGCGTTTGATGAGGCTTCCAGGCAGTTTTTTTAGTAATTTTCGATCAATAGTGGCAGTAGTCAGATCAATAAACGGAATCTGACGCGATTCTGCCACTGCCCGATGCAATGCCGATACAGGAATACGATAATGTGCAAGCACCTTACTCAGAATTGGCACACGCTCGCGCCGTGCTGAAACTCGCAAACGCTCAACGGTTTCTCCGTCAAGCAGCTCGGTTGCCACACCTGCCTGCATTAAGAGTTCGTCCGTTAGCGCCATAAAGCCTCATTTCTTACCGATAAAAGCGCCACTTCATCACCGTTATAAAAGGTCTCTGAGCAATTCATAAAGCCAGAATCACATCTATGGATAATGGTTGAGGCATCCCCCGTAATGGGGAAACAGGCAACTTGGTAATATTCATCCGCAATACCGACACCTGCCACGGCAGCCCATCCAGACCATGTAAAAAACGTCTTAACGATTCATAACTGCCTTCAAGCTGAAGCTTTTGTAATGGTCTTGCATACATCGATCCCGGTGACATCCGGGCTATCCAGCCTGCTGTCGCAGGTAAAATCACATCCTGGGTGGGTTGTGCTGTGGTTTTACGATTATTACCACGGGTTGTCTGGACGATTTGCGTGACAGGTGAGGCCTGAAAGGTCTCATTGGAACGAATGCGGATACCGGTTTCCAGCGCCAGGGATGAAATCATCACCCTTAATTGTTGCGAATCACGGCTTGCCAAGCGGCTTTCAATAGTGGCAGAGCTCTCCTGCAGCGCAGCGACTTCAGCCTCCTGATCATCAAGCTGATCCAGAATATCCTCAATCACTTCATCAGATTCTTCAGGGATTTCCAGCTCGGCGATACGAGATTGAGTCGCTAACACCTGCTTCTGTAATGACTCAATATTGGTCTTGGCTGGCTGATATCTTATTAATCCATACCCACCAACAACGATGACAATCACAATGGCAATTGCCAGGATCCTTTCCCGTTTATTCAACTCTCTCAATTTCATTAATTTCTCTCCGATTGAGAGATTTGCATTGTTCTGGCCTTGACCTTCACCAGGCTCAATCCAACCGCATAACCATCCAGCCCAAGGGGCCCAGAACGCTCAAGAATCTGTACATCCTTAACGATCAGATTCCAGGTGGTAGCTGAATCCTTTAATGCCTGAATAAATTCCTGAGCAGCGCTTTCTGAGAGTGACCAGGCATCAATATTGAAATTGTCCAGCTCAATGAAATCACTTTGAACTGGCTGGTTAGCTGCCATCATCGGCAGACGTTTACCCATTTCATCAATGCTATTGATAACAATATGATCGTTAAGTGCATTTTGCAGCGTGCCCAATACCGCCTGCAGCAGCATATTCCGCTCTGGCAGTTCTTCTCCAAAAAAGGTCATTCGAGCTTCCATTCGCTGCTGACTGGCCTGCTGTTCTTTGAGCAGACTTTTACGGGCATCAATTTGATCATTGATAGCGGTAATCCGCTTAACAGCTTCATCCAGTGTTTTAGCCCGTTCATCCAACTCCGTTTTTTGTTCAACAATCCGTGTTTCCTGAACATGCATCGTCACTTCCGACGCAACAATCAACAACAGAAGCAAGGCTGCCACGCCGGCAAACTGAACTTCCTGACGCTGAATAAGCGGTGGTTTTGCGCCACCAACTCTTATCGGAACACAGGCTGAGCCGCTATAAAGTCCTGTTACCTGTGATGCGGCTCCCAGCATGCCGGGAGTAACCCCAGTCGAAGCATCAATACCACTGAGAAATTCAACCGGTTTATCCAGAACATCACTCAGCTCCTGATAAAGTTGATTGGCTTTGTCGCTATGACAACTTAGCCAGATTTCTTCTACAGAATCAGTATTTGCCGCGTGATAAGCTTCAAGACAGGCTTCATAGGACTTTGTTGAAGCCATATGATGTGTCTGGAACTGATTAATCTGGCCTTTCAATAAGCCTGTTGTGGTAACGATTCCGGGGCCCGATTCAATCAATAACTGTTCATTATTGCCTGACTTCAATAACCCGCCGGAAGCACCGGTTAACGGGAATACCTGTAATAGTTTTATACCGTGATTTTTAAACGATTCTGACCAGCGGTTAATTACAGATTTATAGACACAACTGATTAACCAGTTGTAAATACCCGGTGCATCCTTAACGGCAGCCTGCGGCTGCCAGCCGCACTCAATATCTTCTTCATCAGATCGTAACCAGTTCTGACACTGAATAAATCCTGCCAGACTATCTTTATCAACATAGCCATGTTCCAGAGCAAGCTCACCAAATCGCTGGAAATTGCTCCGTTGTTGAGCACCAAGCCCCATCCCGGCGGGTTTATTAGCCTGTTGAATACCGCGAATATGATTAACCTGTTCAGGCGTCATCAAGCCCTGTTTGATCATCAGATAACCAATGCTCCACTGGTTTTGCTGTTGCAACAGCAAAGGTTCTGCCTCCCAGCGAATCAGCGCCTGCATCTGAGGCAGAGGTTTTGGTTTCTTGGGATTAATCGGTAATTCAATCAGGCTCGACATCGCTGCCGGGGTTAATAACACCGCCTGACCGCCTGACCAGCCATTTGTCCGGATGCTATTCACCACTTCGGTCAGCGCCAACCCAGGATCCAACAGATTGGATACCGCGTGTTGATGTGTCACCAGTCGATTGCCCTCGCGACTGATGACCGCTGCTCTCAAGGTCAGACCATCACTCTCGCAGACCAAAATATGGCTGGGTCGGCCAAATGAAATATTTTTCAATGCAGAAAGCGTATTCATATTCATGGTGTTGGGATGATCCAGTCGAGTTGCAGGTTCAGGCTATTTCTAGGAACGACAGTAAAAGCTTTTACCGTGGATGAGTCTGGTTTGATATTTCCCGTTTCGGGAACCAGTCCTGTAGTAGGATCACAATCACCATCAAAGATTACATACTCGTCAGCATCAACTGCTGAAATGTTGTAACAAACCACTGCGTATGTCCGTTGCCCCATAGAAATCTCTTTTGTATCAGGCAATATAAAAGACTTAGTGCGAGTCATTAAGTCCGGCACCTCACTCTGGGCTAATGTTAATGCCACATTAATGCCATCCGTGACATCAATGTAATCAGCAAATTCAATGGAATAGAGTCTTAGTAAAAGCTGCAAATCACTTTCAGGCAATGCTTTTACAGAAGATTGGTTTTTGAAGTTAACCGTGATGATATTAGGCAGAGTCACTTTCCAATCATTGTTAACGATTAAGGATGGAATAGCCGAAATGTCTCCTTTGGGAATATCATCTACAGGGTCAATTGCATAAAATCCAAGACTTTGCAGATTGGCTTTAACTGCACTTTTGGCCTCAGTAACGTTCAATGAATTGTCATTCTTATCAAACAACTGCCATTGCCAACCAAAGTTTTCTGTATCGTCATCGTTACCATATCCATCCCGGAATCGAACCTCTCCATTTCGATCTGTTAAGGTCTGGATATAAGGGCCTCTCCATCCGAAACCTATTCCAGTCGTTTGATTCATAAACCAGTAAGGTAACGGCAGGTCCGTAACATTAGAGGTATCACATGGTGAACGATATAAATCAGCAGCCACACCTGAAATCGGATTTTCTGTATCTAAATAGAAAAGTTCAGCAATGCAGGCTGGCAATCGTCCGGTATCTGCAGCAAAGCCACTAATTTCTGGTGCGCCATTAATCGTGCGTGTGGTATCACCGATAATTGCCTTGCGGATCAATTCCATACGACGTTTGGTTTCATCGTATTTGGCCTGATCCTCAACACCTTCAGTAAACAGCAAACCAGCTGATGCCAGTAAACCAATCAGGAATAAAACCAGCACCATTTCAAGCAGGGTGAATCCCTTTTGATATGATTTTGTTCGACTGAATAAATCAGGCAGGGTTGAAAGTGTTGGGTGAGACATAAAGGTGATCATCATTAATCTCGCTTAGCGCAATAAACACAACACTAAATCATCACCTTGGGCAATGCAGGGATCGGTGGTCAGGTAATTTGTTACATCGCTTTCGAAATCACCGTTTGGCCCTAAGCTAACGACTCGAGCCACATTGGCAGGTAGAATATAGGTGGCGTCATCCCAGTCGTCATCATTTGGAGTTAAGCAGGAATAGCTTCCGGTTACACCGTCGACATAATAATTGGTGCCATCTGCTCTGCATCGATAGGCCTGACTATAATCCAGCTCAGTGTCAAGTAACCGGTAGCCGTTGCCCCAGGCATCCGTCAGCCCCTCTTGACTGATGTAGGGTCCATTCCACCCCAGCTTGGTATCTGCATTCCAAAGTAAATCTTTATTTGTTTCTATATCACCAAATGGTAAACGATTTAACATGCTAAGAGCATTATCTTCCTGCAAAAGCTCCTCAGTATTTTCACACCAATTTGCATAATTTACCGATGTCCACCCTGTCGTATCCGGAAAGATGAGTTCGTTCATTTCGACTTCATCAGGCTGATATTTCCCAACACGATATTCACGACAAGGTAATTCGCGATTATCACGTCGAAATTGCAATAATGCTTTACGTAATTCGGCTATTTCCTGTTTAGTGACATCAAGACGAGCCTGTTCATCCGTGCCATCAAAACTGACTAAAGCTGCCGCACTGAGAATTGCCAGCAACGCGATAACTGCCAGCAACTCAAGCAGGGTAAATCCTGCCATTTTGGTTTTTGGCTGTAAGTAACAGATTGAATGCTGCCGATTATGTGCAGTATTGCCGGGCAGACGCATTTGTTTGCTCGGTTTCAGTTGTCGGTAAAACAATAAACACCTCATTTACTTGTTCCCGATGTATGGCAGACCATCAATTCAAATTGGTTTTTTGATTTCCTGTTTATCAAAAACCTGTTGTTGTTCTGGCTGATACTCCTGTATCAGGTTTTTGTTGGGTTTTGTGCCTTAAACCAACCTACGATTTATGCACAAACTTTTTGTTTGTTGGGCTTCGTACCTCAGCCCAACCTACCAAGATCACTCTGTTAAAGATTTTTGGCTTTAACGCAATGAACTGTTCTCTCTAAAAAAACAAGGGGCAGGCATTGCCTGCCCCAAGTTAAGTTACAAGTTTCTAATTAAAATTAGTCTTGAGTTGCTGCAGCAATATTGGCATCGATAGTGTTACCTTCGGTGTCAATGAAGCCCAGTAGGCGTGGACGTGGCAGGAAGTTTTCTGCAACTAGGTTTTCTACGCCATCACCATCATTTTCATTACCCTTTTCGCCAGAAGCCAACAGGAATAAACCTACATAGCGTGAATAATTTACTGCAGGGTTTACATTAGCGCTGCTGTAGGTTGGGGCCTGAATAACACCAGCAGCTGAGTCAACGGTTGCTTGCGCTGCATCACCACCAAATCCAAGAGCCAATACTAAGTTACAGCGCTCTGTACTCAACGCATCATTAATAGAGTTAAGAACTAATGGGTCAGCTGTACCAGTTGATTGAAGTTCTGGATCCCACCAGGTTGTAGTTAAATCTTCGCCACCAACAGTACAACCCAAACGAGTGTTAGTATCGTCATCATCATATGCATCAGACGCAAGGATCGAAATGAAATCAGGTTCATCAGCTGCACCAGCACCAAAGTCACCATATTCTGTTTCAATGGCACCATTTGTTCCATCAGGAGGGTTAGTACCTTCATTGTGAGCACGGTTAGGTTCAACACCTCCAGCAATTGCACCATTCAAGCCTGTTCCATTACCGAACACGTGCTGAATTTCGTCCATATTGAATTTTTCTTCGAAATAATCCTCAAGATTAGAAAAGTCACCACCAACACCAGAGGCAGCTGCAGCTAGGTCAAGACTACCCAAAATGCGCTGCAATCTTTCAGGAATAAAACCTTCTTCAATTTGCTCAGCGTCCCCTGCTGTATCAACAGTAGCAGCAGCATTGGCAACTTTTGGATTAGCAAGGTTATCCATTTGGTTAGGATAAGCTTGTGTTACTGCACGGTAAGCGCGTACACCTTGGTCCAATACAGCTATTGTATTAGCCGCTTTAGATGATTGTGCTTTATCTCCTGCACCGTCATACGCCACCAACGCACCCGTTGCCAGAATCGCCAGCAAGGTAATAACAACCAATAATTCCAGCAGCGTAAAACCTTTTTGTTTTGCTTGCAGTTTTTGAGCTTTTGCACGCATAACCGGGTCTTGTACACCAGAGAAATCAGCGTTTCGGAAACGGCTGACCATAGATTTCATTTGTTTAATGTTCATTTTTTATATCTCTCTGTTGAATGCCGCAGCTGCCCCGAACAGCCTGTTGGTCATCTGGATTTAATTTTTTTGTTTGTGATGTGCCCCACACACATTCAACATTCACCGACGGATTGAGTCTTTTTGCTTTGTTATGAGCAGGCTTTTTACGCATTTTGTTAAGAACTGGGAGATTCATTAGAACGACGTTTAATTTGATACCGCATGATGTTTGGAGGTGTGGACCTCGGCTACATCCGGCATGTCGACAACAAAACGGTACTGCTTACCACAATGCAAAATGACCTCTTTCTGACGGCGTTTGAGGATTTTGACCTCAATCCGAATATCACCAAAACCGTCATGTGCCAAAACATCATCGACCAGTTCCATCAATTTGTACTTAAGTGGTTTGACGGTGGTGTCAGTTGTACTTGTCATATCTCACGGCTCTGATTTGTTTCGGTGAGTGGATAGTAGTGAAATGGGAATTTATTCCCTATAGGAGATTTTCCTTATTTTACTTAGGAATTAATGCCTTACTGAGAAATCGGCGCTAAGATGCTGTTTTTAAATGTGATGTACATCACATTTTTATACGCTACCTAGTTAAATAAAAAGTTCCTGGAAGGCTTGATAATAGGAAATATTTCCTGTTTTGCGTATATCTTCATACAAAATAACTAAGGAGTCAGGGTGTATTATGAATAGGAATATAAGAAAAGTTGCCAAATGAGATTACCCATTCGGCAACTTTAAAGTTCCTTATTGTTGCAGAGGAAAAGTAGAATCCTGATAGTCTTGCAGTTGCTGTATCAAAGGAAATAATTGCTTATGCCCTCCGACCAGTAGGCCTCTGGTCGCGGTTTTCCAATATTTATCCATGTATTTCGGATAGTGACGCATGGCCAGATCAAGCTGATGGGCAGCGGCTTCTGGCTGATCCGATAAAGCAAGCAAAGTCACCTGGTTATAGACTTCTTCTTCGCCGGGAAGATATCTCATCAACTGGGTATTCATCGTCAATTTGTCAGTTAAAACTTCTTCTGTATCAGGAAGCGCCCTAATAATTACTAAATCCAGATAAGGCGCAAACAAAGATTTATCACGAGTTTCAGCCATTTCATAAAGTAAAGGAACCGCCTGCACGTCAGAGAACAGGCCCATTTTCCCTTTGGTGTACCAATTCTCTACTTTGCTGTATTGCATAAAGATATTGCTCAGCATAAATAGGCTGAAAAGTAGCATTGCAGCTGAAAGCAGAACGCCCAGATTTAATTTTAGTGCAATGCCCTTCTCAGAACTGATGCCAATAACGACAGCTGCAATCCCCAGAAAGTAGGCATACCACAATGGGTATTCAAGCAAGCTGTGAATGGCAAACACCGCCAAAATCGCATATACCCACCAGCGCTCAGCAGAAATAGTCACACCACGTTGTTGCCAGAACCAGAACACGATGCCGGATAATAGAATCAAACCACCGAAAATGCCTGTTTCAGCCAATAAATGTAGCAGCATATTGTGTGCATGATCGGCATAGCCTTCTAACCCTGGATAATTTTCGGTCATTGCAAAATTATGCCAACCGAACTGTCCCCAACCTATACCCCATATAGGATTATTGGTGAACATTTCCCAGGCCTGCTGGATCAATAACAAGCGTATCGATTGTCCACTCATACTCTCTGCCACACGCTCGGCTGGCATGGCAGGCATATCAGCACTGAACAATGGCAATAATAATTGCGCCAGAATAAACAATGGAATTAGCCACAGTAATCTATTTGCTATGAAATGCATTTGCCATTGCGTCGATTTTCTGGCGATTAACCAACCACCGATTGACAGTAAAATCACATACAACCAGCTCATTCGCTGACCGGTTAATGCCAGAATCATCAGAAAGATGATTGTGGTGATAACCAATGCCAATAAATTTATTCTTTGTGCAAGATAGAGATATAAAATTGAGCCTAATGCAAGTGCCATGTATGTTGCCAGATGATTGACTTGCCCTAGATTGGCTGCAAAACCACCTGACTTATGTCGCAAAATAAAACGTGATTCATCCCAGCCGATGTATTGAAGCGAGACGATAAATGCAGAGATAAGCCCGCCTGTCACCAAAGCCCAGGCTATTACGGGAACCAGTTTTTCCAGTGTTATCAGGCGTTTTAGTTGAGCGCCAAGAACAATCAATATGGCCGCCCAGAGCAGATATAAGCTAACCAGAAAGGTTTGTTGCCAATAGCTGAATAACCCAAGCTGATATTGAATGAGCACAATCCCCCATAACCCGACCGGCATCAATGCAAACCAGGGAATATGCATTTCTTCCCAGGACTGTTTACGCAACAGAAAAATCATGGTCATTGCGCTTAGAGCCATCGCTGTCCATTGATTATAAAACGTTGTCAGGGGGATTCGATGATGTGGGATCACAAAAGGTAATACACAGAATAAAGCCAGCAAACCGCAGGCAATAATATTCACTTTGCTTGTTTTTATTAATTGGAAAGTGGCAGTGTCACTCACGTTAAATTCTCCTGATAGCGTCGTTCAGACAGTAAAACTATTGCTGACTGAAAAGTGCGCACATGATAGGAGAATTACTTCCCGTAAAGCACTAGGAAAAAATCCCTATTTATTTTGGGAGAAATTTTTAAACGAAAATACCAGGCTGGGAAGACAAAAGAAAATTTATAAAAACAGGGGGATGAGTGTAATTTTTTAAACCAGTATCAATGATTGAGAACAGCAGAAATAAAAAGGAATTCCTCCTATATGCGACGGCGTCTTAGATGACTATGATTAACTCCGACAGCTTGCTAATGAGATTCTCTCGGGGTGTAACCCTGAAATAGTTGCTTACTGTAGCCTTAAAGTTAGTTACCTCTGCAGATTGGTCATGCGATCTGAGTTACCGTGGATAAACCTATCCACGGTTTTTTTTTGCCTGATGTCTGTATTCGGCAGAGTTTGTCAGACAGAACCAGACAAATTTAAAACATACCCAGTTGCAATTGAGCGGATTCGCTCATTTGGTCTCGGGTCCAGGGTGGATCCCATACCAGTTCAACATGCACTTTGTTTATACCGTCAATGCTGCTGATCTTGTTTTCTACATCACCCGGAAAAGTCTGTGCCACCGGGCATCCCGGTGCGGTCAATGTCATTTGGATAACCACATTTCCCGATTCACTCACATCGATCTCATAGATCAATCCAAGTTCATAGATATTGACCGGGATCTCGGGATCGAAGATGGTTTTGAGCATCTCAATTACATCTTCTTTTAAATCTTCTGCGGTAAAAGGTTGTACCTGATTGTCGTTCATAAGTTACTCAGTACTAATCGAAATATCATGATCGCTGTCTATCGCTGCATGCACGGTATGCCACGATAAAGTCGCGCATTTTACCCGTGCCGGAAACTCTTTAACACCACTCAGCACTTCCAGTTTTCCCAGCAGGTTTCTGTCGGTTTCTTCGCCAGTCATTGATTTATGGACCTGCTCATAAATGGCCTGAGCTTCTTCAAGGGTTTTGCCTTTCAAAGCTTCTGTCATTAATGATGCAGAAGCCATGGATATGGCGCAGCCACTGCCTTTGAAACTGACATCTTCAATCTTATCGCCATCAAGCTTGAGATAAACCACCAGCTTATCGCCACATAACGGATTATTGCCATGCGCAAGATGATTGGCTTTCTCAATCTCACGAAAATTACGTGGCCGTTTGTTGTGATCCATGATCACTTGCTGGTATAGCTCTCTTAAATCACTCATCAGGCAAAAAGCTCCTGTGTTTTTTGTATGGCGTTAATCAATGCGTCAACCTCTTCTTCAGAGTTATAAAAGGCAAATGAAGCGCGGGCTGTGGCCGGAATATCGTAAAATTCCATCACCGGCTGAGCACAGTGGTGACCGGTACGAATAGCCACACCTTGCTGATCAAAAATAGTGCCGACATCATGTGGATGCACGCCTTCGATCATGAAAGAAATGACTGCAGCTTTCTCGGGGGCGGTGCCGATAATGTTGACGCCTGTTAAGGCTTCGATTTTACGTGTTGCTATCTCCAGCAAGTGATGTTCCTGGGCGGCGATATTTTCGATGCCCACCTGCCACATATAATCAATTGCTGCGCCCAGACCGATAACTCCGGAGATATTTGGTGTCCCAGCTTCGAATTTGGCAGGCAACTCGTTATAAATAGTTTTTTCAAAACTCACCGAAAGGATCATATCGCCACCACCTTGATAGGGTGGCATGGCGTTTAGCAGATCTTCACGTCCATACAACGCACCAATACCAGTGGGTGCAAACATCTTATGGCCGGAGAACACATAAAAATCACAGTCCAGATCCTGAACATCAACTGTCATATGCGGCACAGCCTGCGCACCATCAATTAATACCGGGATATTTTTCGCATGGGCTTTTTCAGTCATGGTTTTAACTGGATTGATGGTGCCCAATGCATTGGAGACCTGACCGATAGCCAGAATCTTAGTGCGTTCAGTCAGCATGTCATCAAAATGGGTTAAATCCAATTCACCTGTCTGGGTCATCGGAATAACTTTCAGTTTGGCACCGGTCTGTTCACATAATATCTGCCACGGCACAATATTGGCGTGATGTTCCAGATGACTGATCAGGATTTCATCATTTGCCTGCAGCTTTGGTCTGACAAAGCTTTGCGCTACCAGATTAATCGCTTCAGTCGCACCACGGGTAAAGATGATTTCTTTATCCGAATTGGCATTTACAAACTGGCGAACTTTACTACGTGCAGCCTCGTATAAATCAGTAGCACGTTGACTTAACTTATGTACGCCACGGTGAATATTAGCATTATCGTGCAGATAGTATTGACTGACTGCATCAATGACCTGACGTGGTTTCTGGCTGGTGGCCGCATTATCCAGATATACCAATGGATAGCCATTAATCTCCTGATGCAGGATCGGAAAATCTGCACGGATGGTATTAATGTTCAGATTACTCATGCACACCACCTTTAGGTAAACGTTTTTCAATTACCTGGGTAATAGATTGTTTGAGTTCCTGATTGGTAATGCGTTCAATCACGTCCACCGCAAAAGCAAAGGTCAGCAAGCTACGAGCACTGACTTCATCGAGACCACGGCTACGCAGGAAAAACAATTGATCTTCATTGATTTGACCTACTGCACTGCCATGTCCACATTTAACATCGTCAGCATAGATTTCCATTTCAGGCTTGGTATCAATTTCACAACCACGAGATAACAGTAAATTGCGGTTGCTTTGATTGGCATCGGTTTTCTGGGCATCTTTATGCACAATTACTTTGCCGTTAAACACCGCATGGCTTTGTTCATCCAATACGCCTTTGTAAACTTCTTCACTGGTCGTATTGGGCACGCTATGATCAATACGAGTGTGATTATCAACATGCTGTTCACCGGTCACCAGATACAGACCGTTCATCGTCACATGGGATTGTTCTCCCAGTAATTGGCTGTGCACATCGTTTCTGGCGAGTTTTGCACCGAGAGAAATACTGGTGTTATGCCATTTACTGTCAGTGGCCTGCGAAGCAGCCATGGTGGCGACATGATAATGATCCAAAGATTCACGCTGTAGTTTGTAATGAAATAATTCTGCATTTTCAGCCAAACTTATTTCAGTCACTACGTCAGTCAAGCCATTGGCTTTGTCATTGCCAGCATAGGTTTCAATAAAGGTTGCCTGACTGCCTTTTCCCAGCACAATGACATGACGCAGATGCATTGCGTAATGTTGCGTATGGCCACTATTTACCACGATTAATTCAATCGGTTTATCAATCCTGGTATTTTCGGCTACCTCTATGAAAACACCTTCATTCATCAACATGGTGTTCATCGCATTAAAGCCTGGCTTTTCCATGCTGATTTGTTGATTGAGAAATTCGCTGGCGCGGTCAATTGATTGAGATAACGGCGTTACAGTAAGCCCCTCTGGCAGCCTGTCGATAGATGATGCAGTCAAATCCACACGACCATCGACAATCACCAGACGATAGGCATCTTCCACCAGTTTCAGCTCATGAATATCCGCATATCCTGGTTGAGATACCTGATGAACAAACTGTTCCTGACCAAATTGCCACAGGCTGGTGTATTTCCAGTCTTCTTCTTTTCTACCGGGTAAGCCCATTCGTGCAAACTGATGCTGAGCCTGTTCACGCAGGGTTTTCCAACGTGCGTTGTCAGCCACCATGATGTCACGGCTGTTAGCAACAGCAGAAAAATCGGTATGAATGTCTGTTAATACTTTCATGCAGGCTGCCCTTCCGGCTCTGGTGCATCATGCACCCAGCTATAGCCGGATTTTTCCAATTCTTTTGCCAGTTCTTTATCACCCGACTTAACGATGCGGCCTTCAGACAACACATGAACAAAATCGGGAACGATATAATCAAGTAACCGCTGGTAATGGGTAATCATCACAAATGAACGTTCAGGACTACGCAGGGCATTAACCCCCTCAGAAACGGTTTTAAGGGCATCAATATCCAGGCCTGAATCGGTTTCATCCATAATGGCCAGTTGCGGTTCCAGTAAGGCCATTTGCAGGATTTCATTACGTTTTTTCTCACCGCCGGAGAAACCTTCATTCACACTGCGGTGCAAAAACTGTTCGTCCATTTTGACCAATGCCATTTTGCTGCGGACCAGCGTCAGGAAATCGATGGCATCAAGCTCTTCCAGACCCTGATGTTTACGAATGGCATTTAATGCGGCTTTAAGCAGATAGATATTACTGACGCCAGGAATTTCTACCGGATACTGAAACGCCAGAAACACGCCGCGTCTGGCACGTTCTTCAGGTTCCAGTTCCAGAAGGTTTTGACCTTTGTAAATGACTTCACCCTGGGTGATTTCATAGCCCTCACGACCGGTTAATACGTTAGACAAAGTGCTTTTACCGGCACCATTTGGCCCCATGATGGCATGGACTTCGCCAGCATTGACCGTCAGATTGATACCACGCAGAATTTCTTTGCCCTCAATTGATGCGTGTAAATTTTTTATTTCCAACATTTTCATAATTATTCTCTATTCATTTATTATAGGTTAAGCGGCCTGACCCGCCCAACATGTAGTTATAAAGTGAACGATGTTTAACCAACCGAGCCTTCCAACGACAAGCCAAGCAGGTTCTGTGCTTCAACCGCAAATTCCATCGGCAACTCACGAATAACCTGTTTACAGAAACCGTTGACAATCATTGACACAGAATCCTCGACATCAAGGCCGCGCTGTTTGCAATAAAACAACTGGTCTTCACTGATTTTTGAGGTAGAGGCTTCGTGCTCGACCTGAGCGCTTGGATTTTTCACTTCAATATATGGGAAGGTATGCGCTGCACACTTATCGCCCATCAGTAACGAATCACACTCAGTGTAGTTACGTGCATTTTCTGCATTGGGTCCAATACGAACCAGACCACGGTAGGCATTGGATGATCGACCAGCTGAAATACCTTTGGAGATAATGGTCGAGCTGGTGTTTTTACCCAAATGAATCATCTTGGTTCCGGTGTCAGCCTGTTGCATATTATTGGTAACAGCCACCGAGTAAAACTCACCTACTGAATTATCACCCTGCAAAATTACACTTGGATATTTCCAGGTAATAGCTGAACCGGTTTCGACCTGAGTCCAGGAGACTTTTGAACTTTCACCTCGGCAGGCAGCACGTTTTGTTACGAAGTTATAAATACCACCCTTGCCGTTTTCATCACCTGGATACCAGTTTTGTACAGTGGAGTATTTAATTTCAGCACGATCCATTGCCACCAATTCCACCACGGCCGCATGCAGCTGATTTTCATCACGCATAGGTGCTGTACAACCTTCAAGGTAACTCACGTAAGAGTCATCATCAGCAATGATTAACGTTCGTTCAAACTGTCCGGTATTTGCCGCATTGATACGGAAATAAGTGGAGAGCTCCATCGGGCAACGCACGCCTTTAGGAATATAAACAAAAGAACCATCTGTAAACACGGCACAGTTCAAAGCAGCGTAGTAGTTATCTTTATAGGGAACAACACTACCCAGATATTTTTTGACCAGTTCCGGGTGCTCATGAATGGCTTCAGAGATTGGCATAAACAGGATGCCCTGCTCAGCCAGTTTATCTTTAAACGTATTAGAGACCGAAACGCTATCAAACACCGCATCAACGGCAACGCCAGCCAAACGTGCTCGTTCGTCTAGTGGCACACCCAGCTTTTCATAGGTACGTAACAATTCCGGATCGACTTCATCGAGACTTTTAGGGCCATCCGTTTTTTTCTTTGGAGCTGAATAATAACTGACCGACTGATAGTCGATTTCCGGATAATGCACATGGGCCCATTCCGGAGTTTCCATAGTTAACCAGTGGCGGAAGGCTTTCAAACGCCATTCGAGCATGAACTCCGGTTCACCCTTAATCAGAGAGATCTGACGAACCACATCTTCATTCAAACCGGGTGGCAAACTGTCTGATTCAATATCAGTATAAAAGCCCGCTTTGTATTCTTTCTGGGTAATTGCTTCTAGTTGTTGTGTTTGATCATTCATGTTGATCACCATCCTGTAAGGTAACTGTTCTTGCCCTGTAATTGGGCGGGTAAAATTGAACTGTTCGCGGCGCTGAAACTGTTGGTGCCACCATATCGGCTAACTTGACCTCATCCAGCGCATGAAATACGGCATTATTTATCTGGTTCCAGTTCGTCTGCACAGTGCAATGCGTTTCCTGATCACAATGCGTGACTGTGCTGACACATTCGGTTAAAGCAATAGGACCTTCAATTGCAGTAATAATTTGTGCCACTGAAATACTCGCTGGATCACCAGTTAATGTATAACCGCCTTGAGCACCACGTTCAGAAGTCAGAAGACCTCCGGCTGATAGCACTTTTAAAATTTTTCGCACCGTCGGTAATGGCATATGCACGGCATCAGATAGCATGTGGGCGCTATGCTGTTTGCTTCGGTGCTCGGCAATGTAGCTCATCAGCACAATGCCGTAATCAGTCAATTTACTCATGCGTAACATTTCACGCCCCTCCTAATTGATACCATTATAGTATCATTTGAACGAATAACCAAGTGTATTACTCGGCTATTCAATCTGAAAGCTGTGAAAAAATATGAGACAATCGCATGGCGAACTTCGTGGCTGATAAGATCTCTAAGTTTAGGGCTTGTTGATCTTTCATCTCTGCCTCTGTTGTAACTGAAAAAGTATCAATCAAGGCAAGATGAGCGTCTTTTAGTTATTCTAAAATAAGCGACGAGCAACACTGGGTGGCGCTTTTTCAGTCACAACCCGAAGGGTTGGGACTATTTTTGCGGCCGCCTGCGTTGTCAATCATTTATTAATGAAGGCTACACTGCGTGCTTTCCGCCTTGTCGGACACAAGAATAATCGCCAGCAGTGGTAGATATGAAAGATTAACAAGCCCTAAACCAGCCTAATATTTTACTTAAAATTATGAGAGTCATAAGACATGAAACTGAAATATCTCGCTTTCCTTCCCGTTTTATTTGGAGCTAATGTAATGGCAGAAAACGCCACCCTCGATACCGAACAACAAAAACTCAGCTATATCTTCGGCATACAAGTCGGTCAACAAATGATGATGGAAGGTGTAGAGCTGGAAATGGATGCATTCAGTGCAGGCGTTGCCGACATGATGGCTGGTCGTCAACCACAAATGGATCAGGCAACTGCGCAGGAAATCATTGGTAAATACCAGCAGAAAAAATCACAGGAACTGGCTGCTACAATGAACAAAAAGCAGGCAGAATCTAAAGCTTATATGGAAGAAAATGCTAAAAAAGACGGTGTTGTCACAACTGACAGCGGTCTGCAGTATGAAATCCTTAAAGAAGGTGATGGCGCAACACCAAAGGCAACTGATAAAGTCATTGCTCATTACGAAGGTACTTTGATTGACGGTACTGTGTTTGATAGCTCTATTGAACGCGGCGAACCAGCAACTTTCCCGGTGAATGGTGTTATTCAGGGCTGGCAGGAAGTCTTGCAGATGATGAAAGAAGGCGGCAAATGGCGCGTGGTCATCCCAGGCAATCTGGCTTACGGTCCACAAGGTGCCGGTGAAATGATTGGTCCTAACGAAACATTGATTTTTGATATCGAGCTGATTGCGATCACGCAGTGATAATCATTTAATATCAACTAAAGCCGCCCACGGGCGGCTTTTTTTTATGCTTGCAATACTTGTTTGAAGTAGACCCAATCAAAATGAGGTCCAGGATCGGTCTTACGTCCAGGAGCAATATGCTCATGACCGGTAATTCGTTCTTTCGATAATAATGGATAGGTTGCAAACAATGCTTTGCTGACTGTTGCTAGTTGTTGATATTGCTCTTCGGTGAATGCCGTTTCATCATCACCTTCCATTTCAATACCTACTGTAAAGTCATTACAACGTTCTCGCCCCTCCCAGCAGGATACCCCTGCATGCCATGCGCGTTTATGAAAAGGCACAAACTGCTGTATCAATCCATCTCGTCTTATCAACAAATGTGATGAAACTTTAAGATGCGCGATCTCAGCAAAATAAGGGTGTGCATTCTGATCGAGCTGGTTTAAAAACAGATCGGCAATCCAGCCACCGCCAAACTGGCCAGGAGGTAAACTGATATTGTGAATAATGATGCCGCTAATATCGTTCTCGTCTGGACGATCATCACAATTGGTTGAAGGTAAAATCTCTGCCGCATCCAACCATCCGCTCTGTCTATCAATAATCACTGCTCACTCCATCATAGGTTTCTGAATAGATTATCAGAGCTTTAACGGTTACCCTATCGGCTGTTTAAATTTAACCTTGAAGACTATGACGATTCAAAACTTTATCCCGGCTAATTTTATTAGCTCACAGGTCAAGCTCTCCTTGCTGGAAGATATTGGACAGCAGGATCTCACTGCTGATCTTATTCCTACTGATGCAATAGCCAAAGCCAGACTGATCAGTCGTCAGAATGCCGTTTTATGTGGTCGTGACTGGTTTAATGAAGTATTCAATCAGCTGGATCCAGGGATTCAAATCAACTGGTTTTTTGAAGATGCCGATCTGCTACGTGAAAACGCGGTGCTATGTGAACTTTCTGGCAATGCCCGGGCGTTATTGAGTGGTGAACGCACGGCTATGAATTTTTTGCAGACATTTTCCGGTACCGCCACTCAGACCAAACTTTATGCTGACATTATCAAAGACTTGCCGGTTAAACTGCTTGATACCCGTAAAACCCTGCCAGGATTAAGACTTGGTCAGAAATATGCGGTACGTTGTGGGGGCGGAGTTAATCATCGATTTGGGCTGTATGACGCCATATTGATTAAAGAGAACCATATACTTGCTGCTGGCTCAATTGCAGCAGCGGTGGCTCAGGCCAAAGCTTTGCATCCCAATGTATCAATTGAGGTCGAAGTCGAGTCTATGGATGAATTACATCAGGTACTCAATACTGCTGTGGATATTGTGTTGCTGGATAATTTTTCACTGGAGATGCTACATGAGGCTGTTACCGTTACTCAGGGTAAAGTTGCCCTTGAGGCTTCAGGTGGTGTTAATAAAGAGACGCTACGAGGCATTGCTGAAACCGGCGTTGATAGAATTTCAGTGGGACAATTAACCAAAGATTTACAAGCTGTGGACCTATCGATGCGATTTATTGAGTTATAAAAAAGAAAGGCCGCAAGTAGCGGCCTTTCTATTAGCTAAACGATCGGATTACATTGTAATTTTGAAACCAATCCAGCCGGCTCTCGGTGCACCTGCACCAACAAAGCGGGGATCTTCATATTGCTCTAATCCTGCTTCGCCAGGCTCTCCATACAAACCAAAAGATTCATACTCACTGTCAAAAACATTATCAACTCGTCCAAACAGTTCAAAGTTTTTTGTAACCTTGTACCGACCGTGCAAATTTACAATCGTGTAGCCTTCAATCTTCTTATCAACATTGGCTTCATCGCCACGGAAATATTGACTAGAACGATATGAAGCAGTTGATCCAAATGATAATTTCTCGGTTACCGCATAATCTAGACCAATATTAATATTGTGCTCAGGTAAGTTTGGTAAACGATCGCCTTTGCTAACAAAAAAGGTTGTGTCTTCTTCATCAACTTCACGGTTATAAGAAAAGTCATCTTCAAATGCGGCACGAATGTAGGCGTAATGAGCAAACCAGCTCAACCTGTCAACGGCACCATTAGCACTTAACTCAAGACCAGTTCGGGATGTTTTATCAATGTTGTCAAATACACCTTTGTTCAATACAGGTGAGTCATCATCTGCTTCATTAAAGAAGAACAAGTCATCTTCAAGCTCAGTATAAAACACTCCAGCAGACCAATTTACTCCCTGATTGCGGCCACGAAGACCTGCTTCAACAGTTCTCGCTACAACATCATCCAATGGGGGATCAGCCAAAAATGCATTCGGATAAGCACATGAATTTTCACCACCTTCAGAACAAGTTAATTCTGACGGAGTTGGCGCACGATTAGATTCACTATAACTAGCATAAGTTGTCAGATTTTCTGCCAGCTCATAGGTAAGACCAACTGATGGGTTAAAGCGTTTGAAATCATGCGTATTACCTGTTTCATTCAAATCTTGTTCACCAGCCTTACTGGTCCCAGAAATATCGATCGCGATCCAGTTGTAGCGTCCACCAATTGATAAGTCCAATCTATCTGTAAGACTGTGGGTATTAGTAAAAAAGATACTATAGGTATCAGTATTTACTTTACCATTGACCTGTTCATCCAACAGCATGACACCAGTACCTTCAGTGCCCCTTGTATCAGTTAAATATGCAATTTCTGAACTAGCAGTGTAATCCACATCAGATTTATCATATGCAACACCTACAGTTAACTGATTTTCTCTACCAAACAAATCTTTAAAAGAAGTGGTTTGCAGTCCAAATCCAAAGCTATCTTGATCAGTTTGACTTTGATTATTTAACCCTAGCCCCTCAACTTCATCACCGTCTACTTCAACATCGAAGTTGGGATTGTTAAAATCTGCAATGTTAATGTCACCTGCACTGGTTCGCACATTTCCGTCATCATCGACAAAAGTACCGCCGCCATCGACTTCGAATTCACCACCATCACCATTGAACGAACTACGGTCACTTCGACGATAATAGGTATTAGCAGCCACCATCATAGAATCATTTAACCAATGAGTACCGTTAAGTGTAAACATTCGTAATTCATTCTGAGTATTATCAGGGTGTGTAAATACTGCATCACGATCAGCATCGACTAATTGGACTGGTGAGGCACCATTACCATTTAGATCGCTATCAACTGCGGTAATCCCAAAATCCAGGCTGCTGGTGTCATTGCGATAGCTTAAGTTAGAAAAGAACTGTTCAACTCTTGAGGGAGAAAAATCACGCCATCCATCCTCTTTAGTAATTGAGCCCGTCACAAAGTAACCAAAATTTCCGTCATTTCCACCACTTTCGAAAGTGCCGGAGTCACGACCAAACGAGCCCGTATAAGCTTCTAGACTATGACCTTCATGTGTAAAGCCATTTTTAGTTTTGATGGAGAGAGCTCCACCCAATGTGTTTAAACCAAAAACAGGATTTGAACCGGAGATTAGATCAATATTTGCTATGGCCGATTCAGGCAGTAATTCAAAGTTAACCGCATCACCAAAAGGCTCGTTAACCCGAACACCATCCATATAGACAGATAATCCTTGAGCACTTCCCACCAATGGAGAGGCCGTAAAGCCTCGATAGTTTAGGTTGGGCTGAAAAGGATTATTTTGGGCTGAGCTGATATTGACACTACCCATCGTTCTATTAAGTAAATCAGATATATCTAAACTCTGAATACGCTCTATATCATCTGCGTCAGCAGACTGTGTTTTAGAGGGTATTTTATTTGCCTCTAAACCTACACCACCAATTGGAGTGGTATCGATAACTTCGATATTTTCAAGTTGAAGATCCGGTTCTGCAGCTAAGCTGAGTCCCGGAGTCAATACACTAGCTAATAACGCAGGCAGGACACCGCGTCGGAATGGAATCGCCATCTTAATCTCCCAGATTTAATATTTGAATTAATTTTTTTATATCGCTTTCTATGAAGCTTACGGCGATGCTAGCATGACGTTTCACACATAGAATTAGGAAAAATTCCTAAAACAATACGGGAAGATTAATCTGTTGTTTTTATTAAGAAAACCAAGCTAGTTGATTATGCAATTGTACAACTTCACCAATAATCAGTAGCGTTGGTGCGACAGGTTGTTGTTTTTTTGCCAATTCAGGAAGCTCGGCAATAGTACTTGTCCATACCTTTTGATTTTCTGTTGTGCCTTGCTGAACCAGCGCCGCTGGCATATCAGCACTCATGCCGTGCTGTTGTAACTTCTGGCTAAGTATATCAAGACCTGCGAGGCCCATATAAACCACTACTGTCTGACGTGGTTGCACTAACGCCTGCCAGTTCAAATCCAGCTCACCTTCTTTTAATTGTCCTGTTACAAACACACAACTTTGGGAATAATCACGATGCGTTAATGGAATACCAGAGTAGCAAGCAACACCCGAAGCGGCTGTGATACCCGGTACGACCTGAAAAGGAATTTTCTGTTCAGCCAACGTGGCAATTTCCTCTCCTCCACGACCAAAAATAAACGGATCGCCACCTTTCAAACGTAAAACACGTTTGCCAGCCTGAGCATGTTCCAGCAATAACAGATTTATTTCATCCTGACGTTTGCTGTGCCATGCCCGCTGCTTCCCGACATAAATCATTTCAGCTTCTTTACGTACTAATGCCAGCACTTCCTTACTGACCAGACGATCGTAAAAAACCACATCGGCCTGTTGCATCAATCGTAAGGCTTTAAAGGTTAATAAATCCGGATCGCCTGGGCCTGCTCCCACCAGATAGACTTCACCTTGTTGCAGAGCATTATCTGCGGTTTCATCAAGTAGGGTTTCAAGCGTTTTGCTTGCCAGTTCATCACGTCCAGCCAATACATGATCGGCAACAGGGCCTTGTAAAACTGATTCCCAGAAACGACGACGCTGTTTAATATGGCCAAACTTTGCCTTCACCCGTTCACGGTATTCACCCACCAGTAATCCCAATTTACTGTAAGCAGGTGGAATCAGTGTTTCCAGCCGTGCGCGTAATTGCCTGGCTAAAATAGGTGACTGACCACCACTGGATATCGCCACCACAATGGGCGAGCGATCCAGAACCGAAGGCAAAATAAAGTCACACATCTCGGGTTGATCAGCCACATTGGTGAGAATATTTCTGGCTTTGGCTGTCTGATAGACTTCAAGATTAACTTTTTCATCATTGGTTGCCGCGATCACCAGCGTTTGCTGATTAAGATAGCTTGAATCAAATCTATCATTGATCCACTGCACCCTGTTCTTATAGTCAGGATCTTCCAGCAATTGGCGCGTCATCTCAGCAATATCTGGGGCAACAATAATTACTGATGCCTGAGCTTTCAATAGTAATGCTGCTTTACGAGCTGCAATTTCGCCGCCTCCAACCACCAGACAATGGCGTTGTTTTAAATCTATAAATATAGGTAAATAATCCATCTAACTTCTATTGTGTAAAAGGTAATTCCACGGCCTGCAAAATATATCCGTCGGATAAATTTTGAATAATTGCCACCAGTTTCAGTTTGTCCTGCTGCCATTCGGGTGACAATTTCACTTGATGTTCAATAAAGGTTTCACCAGAATCATCAAGTTCAAACGGTCCCAACCATCGACGAACCAGATTTTGATGATTAAATGTCTGTCCGGCATTATCTCCACCAAGGACCAGACTACTGACATCATCCTCAGTAATAGCAAGATACAGTTTGCTGTGTTGACGATTTTCCTTACCTGTTACCTGGCTTCGGCTATCGATCATCAACTGATCATTAATCAGATAAGCTCTTAGATTAATCTGTGCCTGAGCATCAAATTCATTGAGGAAACTTACTGCTTCTGCGAAATTCGCCCGCCAATTTGGCAGGGACTCACCACTCAATACAAATTCCGGAGTGTAAATAGTCTGATATCGGTTCAACCGCGCCAGTTGTTTCTGACGTTCGGAAAATGCCGGTTTGGCAAATGCATCCACCCAGCCTTTCTTATCGTTCAGATAATCAATATGAAAACCCAGAACAATATAATCAAGCTCTGCCTGCTGCTGTTGATATAACCAGCGTTCGGCAGGAGGGCAAAGCCCACAGCCTTCTGAAGTAAATAATTCCAGTACGGCAGTATGTTTATCGCCACTTGACGTCTGCCAACGGTCTACTGCCTGAACAGTAAAAGGGATATAACATAAAACCAGCAACAACATCTTAATCATGGAGTGGTTCATATCAGCCTCCTTCAGAGATCACTGAATCCTATTCACTAGGTGACACTGTGGAAATTTTCTGCGACATATCCTGAATTTCAGCGAGTTCTCGCAAAACAGCCGTTGCATAACTGCCCGGCCCCAATTCAAACTCTAACAGTAAACTGGTTTGGTTGATAAATTGCCATTTAAGATTCTGTGGAAATAATCTCAGTGCACGACGTTCCTGCGATAAACCAATTTTCTCCAACTGCTGCTGCCAATCCAGCCAATCTGTTAATACGCTCTGTTCCAGAGCCAGCGTATCATTCTTACTGATAGCCTCCCCCTTGCCCCAGAGTGGCCCGGTCGGATGGATGTCCATTTCATTAATCCGCTGTTCAAGCACATCATCTTTAGTCTCAGCGACAAAATAACTGGCACGGGTACCGGCCAGTAACATCACGTCACCCGCCAGCATTTGATTCCAGTTGCCTTGGCGGATTCGTTCGGCCAACACCAGATTGAACAGCCAGGAACGTGCTGCTGAAATAATAATACTGCGTTGATTTCGCTTTTTCGGCTCTGTTCCTTCTGTGAACCATTGCTCTGCTTTTTTCAGGTTATTACCGTGATGACCGAAACGTTGTTCGGCGAAATAATTAGGTACTCCCTGCTCCGCAATTAATTGCAGATTCTGCTCCCAGATACTCGGGTCACCGACAATGTCGGTTAATCGCAAACGGAAACGGTTTCCGGCAAGTGCCCCACGTTTTAATTTTTTGGTGTGACGAACCGCTTTAAGAATTTTAATTTGTTCATTTTCAAATGCCAGCCAATCCGGTTCCGGCAAACCCTGTAAATTAACACTGAACCATTGGGATGTAACTGCATGACGATCCTTAAGTCCGGCGTATCCGACAGCAACAGGCGACACACCGGCAAATCGGGCAATTTCCTGGGCCAACCAGTCAGTGTTGGTATCGGTTTTCTGCACATATAACCAGACATGCGATCCTTCGCCCTCCGGCGAAAATGGCAGATGTTCCTCTACTTCAAAATAAACCGCTTTTTCACGTAGCTTGGCACTACAGCCTGAAGCAGTTTCAGAATGGCGTGGCAGGGATAAATAATCGAAATGTTTCAAACAGATTTAACCTTTTGGATAAGCGCCACAGCATGAGCCGATATGCCCTCCTGGCGGCCGACAAATCCCAGTTTTTCGGTGGTTGTCGCTTTGATATTAATTGCCGAGGACTCAATATGCAGGTCTGTGGCCAGCAATCCTCGCATTTGTGGGATATACGGTGCCAGTTTAGGGACTTGTGCTACCACTGTAGAATCGACATTGCTCACCTGCCAGCCTGCCGCCGCTAAATCGTCATATACACGACGTAACAGTACCCGACTATCAATTCCCGCAAAAGCCATATCATCATCAGGAAAATGGTGACCAATATCCCACCAGCCTGCAGCACCGAGCAAAGCATCACATATTGCATGAATCAACACATCGCCATCGGAGTGAGCCTCAAGTCCATGTGTATGAGGAATATTTACGCCACCAATAATTAACGAACAGTTTTCAGCAAACCGATGAACATCATAACCATGGCCTATTCTCACGCAGCTTCTCCATTATTCTGTTGTTGTAAAAATAGCGCTGCTAATGCCAGATCCTGTGGCAGAGTAATTTTGATATTGTCAGCATGCCCGGCAACCATTTTGGGTACTAAGCCCATAAATTCCATTGCACTGGCCTCATCTGTAACATTGATATTGCATTGTTTCGCTTGAGTTAATGCCTCAGCCAGACCTTTCAATCGAAACATCTGAGGAGTGGATGCCCGCCATAATCCAGTTCGATCTACTGTTGCTTCGATGGTGTTATCTGCGTTCACACGTTTGATCGTCTCACTGAGCGGCACACCTAAAATACCACCTACCGGATCATCACTTAATTGCTGCAACATGGAATCGATATCACTGTGACGAATGCAGGGACGTGCGGCATCATGCACCAATACCCAAGGATCCTGCTGGGTAAGATTTTTTAGAAACTCTAGCGCGTTGCTCACTGAATCCGCCCGATGCTCTCCCCCAAGTGTTGTATGGATGGGCCAGTGTGATGGCAGATTCAGTGAGGGCCAGTACGGATCATTGGCTGAAAGCGCAACAACGACCCCTTCGATTAAAGGATGACTGATAAGCCGTTGCAGACTATGAACAATTACTGGTTGATTATTCAGTAATAGATACTGCTTAGGGCGATCGGCCTGCATTCTGCTACCGATCCCCGCCGCAGGCACCACCGCCCAGACTTTATTGTTCATCTTCTGGAAGTTCGATTATATGAAAAAAAGTCTCTTCTGGCTTAACCATACCCAGTTCACTGCGAGCACGCTCTTCCAATGCATCCAAACCGCTTTTAAGATCAGCAACTTCTGCAGCCAGTACCTGATTGCGCTCTTCAAGTTTTGCATTATCAATACGTTGTTTTTCAACTGTGTGATGAAGTCTTAACAAAGCTGGTAAGCCGTCATGACTCAACCACAATCTGTATTGCAGCATGACAAAAATTAACGTCAGCACAATCAGTACTGTTTTCATACGTCAAACTTCACTGACAGGCGAAAGCCCGCAAACCCGGATAAATTGCTGTAGCACCCAGTTCAGCTTCAATACGCAGCAACTGATTATATTTTGCTACCCGGTCTGAACGCGACATCGAGCCGGTTTTGATTTGACCACATTGCGTGCCCACCGCCAAATCGGCAATAAACGTATCTTCAGTCTCACCACTGCGATGAGAAGCAATAGATTTATAGCCTGCTTCGGCGGCCATATTCATCGCATGAAGTGTTTCACTCAACGTACCGATTTGATTCAGCTTGATCAAAATTGCGTTGGCCACCTTGGCTTCAATACCCTTCTGCAGAATCGCACTGTTGGTCACAAATAAATCATCACCCACTAATTGAATACGATCGCCTACTCGATCGGTCAGCAATTTCCATCCATCCCAGTCGTTTTCATCCATGCCGTCTTCGATACTGATGATTGGATACTTATTGCACCAGGATTCCAGCAGATCCGTTAATTCAGCCGCGGTGAGACTACGTTTTTCGGATTCCAGACGATACATCCCGTCTTTATAAAACTCTGAACTGGCGACATCCAGCGCGATCATGACATCACGGCCCGGCTCATAGCCGGCCTGTTTGATGGCTTGCATAATCAGTTCCATAGCCGCTTCATTCGAAGCCAGATCAGGGGCAAATCCACCTTCATCGCCCACAGCGGTATTAAGACCCTGTGCCAATAAAACAGCTTTTAACTGATGAAATACTTCTGCGCCGGCACGAATTGCTTCCTTGAAGCTTTTGGCACCGACCGGCACAATCATGAATTCCTGGAAATCAACACTGTTATCAGCGTGTGATCCACCATTGATAATGTTCATCATCGGTACCGGCAAGGTCACCGCTTTATCTCCGCCAAGATAACGATATAAAGGCAATCCCTGTTCATCCGCACCGGCTACTGCCGCCGCCATGGAAACCGCCAGAATAGCGTTAGCACCAAGACGTTGTTTATTTTCAGTGCCATCACAGGCAATGAGTTTTTCGTCCAGGCTGGATTGATCGAGGCAATCCATTCCAACAACGGCCGCACGTAATTCAGTATTGATTGCTTCAACAGCTTTGGTTACGCCTTTGCCCAGATAACGTGACTTATCACCATCACGTAACTCAATCGCTTCACGTTCGCCAGTTGAAGCACCTGAAGGTACAGCTGCTCTTCCTATGGCGCCACTGGCAAGAATAACGTCAGCTTCGACCGTAGGATTGCCACGAGAATCAATGATCTCACGGCCACGAACATCTATAATTTTACTCATAATTGTCTCCATCTATAGTTGAAGTTGCCAGACAATAACCTTTTTCTGGCATGCCACCTGTTACAGGTAAGCGTCTTCAATAAAGTCTTGTTGTTTAACTGTTTTATCGATAGCAATCAGCGTTTCCAGTAAAGCCTGCATTTTATGCAGTGGCCAGGAATTCGGTCCATCACTGAGGGCTTTTTCAGGATCCGGATGCGTTTCCATGAACAAGCCAGCAATGCCAGCAGCTACTGCAGATCGTGCCAGTACAGGTACAAACTGTCTCTGCCCACCGCTTTTGCCACCCTGACCGCCAGGTTGCTGCACCGAGTGGGTGGCATCAAATACTACCGGGCAATCCATATGACGCATGGTCGGTAAACCACGCATATCTGAAATTAACGTGTTATAACCAAATGAGGTACCACGTTCACATAACATGATCTGCTGGTTACCAGTTGATTTGGCTTTATCTGCGACATGCTGCATATCCCATGGGGCCAGAAACTGACCTTTTTTAATGTTTACCGGTAAGCCCTGACTGGCGACATTAATAATGAAATTGGTCTGACGACACAAGAAAGCCGGGGTTTGCAATACATCGACCACACTGGCAACTTCAGCCAGCGGTGTGTCTTCATGAACGTCTGTCAGAATAGGCAGGCCGAATTCTTTTTTGACCTTTTCCAGAATCGCCATACCCGCTTCAAGACCGGGACCGCGATAGGTATTAGTAGAAGTACGATTGGCTTTATCGAAAGAGGATTTGTAGATAAAGGGGATACCCAGTTTGTCTGTCATCTCTTTTAACTGACCCGCCACATCCATGGTCATTTGTTCACTTTCGATGACACAGGTGCCGGCAATCAAAAATAACGGTTGTTTACCGCCAACTTCGTGACCACATAATTGCATTACAGCTGTCCTCGTTTTTTATGATTCGCCACTGCAGCATTGATAAAACCTTCAAACAGACGATGTCCATGTCTCGGGGTGGAGGTGAACTCTGGATGGAACTGACAAGCCACAAACCAGGGATGCCCCGGGATCTCGACCATTTCTGCCAGTGAGTTATCTTTTGACATGCCCGAAAATAGCAGACCGGCATCTTCCAGTTTCTGTTTGTAATTATTGTTGAACTCATAACGATGACGGTGACGCTCAACAATTTCATCAGCTCCATAAATCTGTTGTGCCAGCGATCCAGGTTTCAGAACACATGGATAGCCACCCAAACGCATGGTACCGCCCAGATCTGAATCATGATCACGCTGTTCTACACTGCCATCCTCTTTCTGCCATTCTGTAATAAGACCTATCACCGGATCTGGTGTATTCGGTTCAAACTCAGTACTGAAAGCCTGTGTCAGTCCTGCTTTATGACGAGCATATTCAATGACGGCTACCTGCATACCCAGACAGATTCCCAGATACGGGATATTGTTTTCGCGGGCAAACTGAGCAGTTAAAATCATCCCTTCAACACCACGTTTACCAAAGCCGCCAGGCACCAGAATGGCATCCATATCGGCAATACTGTTGGTGCCATTTTTCTCGATCATTTCAGAATCGACATAATGCACATTGACCTTGGTACGGGTATGAATACCGGCATGAACCAAGGCTTCGGAAAGCGATTTATAGGCTTCGGTCAACTCCATGTATTTTCCGACCATGGCAATATTGACTTCACCCTGCGGATTGGAGAGATTTTCATAAACCTGCTGCCACTGACTCAGATCGGCCGGTTTAGCATCCAGTCCCAGTTGTTTCACCACAATGTCATCAAGACCTTGTTTGTGTAATTCCATTGGTATCTTGTAAATGCTGTCCACATCAATACAGGTGATAACCGATTTTTCAGGAACGTTGGTGAACAAGGAAATCTTGCGGCGTTCGGATTCCGGTAAAGGTCGATCCATACGACACAGCAAAACATCCGGTTGAATACCGATAGTGCGTAGTTCTTTTACTGAATGCTGAGTGGGTTTAGTTTTGATTTCACCGGCAGAAGCAATATAGGGCACCAGTGTCAGATGAATAAACAAAGCACGATCACGGCCTAATTCAGTTGCCATCTGACGAATGGTTTCCAAAAACGGTAATGACTCAATATCACCGACCGTTCCACCGATTTCCACCAGTGCAACATCGGCATCGCCAGCACCTTCATAAACACAGCGTTTGATTTCATCGGTAATATGCGGAATGACCTGCACCGTATTGCCAAGATACTCACCCCGGCGTTCTTTACGGATAACGTTTTCATAGATTTGGCCAGTCGTATGGTTATTGCGGCTGGTCATATTGGCATCAATAAACCGCTCGTAGTGACCTAAATCCAGATCAGTTTCAGCACCATCATCCGTTACAAACACCTCACCATGTTGCAGTGGGCTCATTGTTCCGGGATCAACGTTGATGTAGGGATCGAGTTTAATCATTGTGACATTCAGGCCACGAGCTTCTAGAATCGCTGCCAGTGAAGCCGCCGCGATTCCCTTACCGAGAGACGACACAACACCACCAGTGACAAATATAAATTTAGTCATATTATGGAGAGTTTTTGCAATAGCGGCGCAGCCAGAATAGCCACACTCAAAAATATCGTCATAAAGTATCAGAATTGCCCGAGTGGCTCAATCAAAATATCCCCATCAAGTCTGCTCAATCACTGGTAACCAGCCAGTTTCGTCGGATAGCGGCTTTGCTATTTCTGCACAGGCATATCCGACAATTGCGACTAATTGCTGGCTGGCAAACAACAACGGAATTGAATCGCGTTGCCAAACAGGGATTTGCCATTCCTGGAACAACTTTTTTAATGATTGATGATGAGACTTGCCGGCTAGCTGAATTTTTTCTCCACCCTGACGAAACGTTAATGCCAAACCAGAGCGAAACAATTCAGCACGAATCCCTTCTCCTCTTGTAGCTTTCCAAACTAACTGATGATCAGCATCTAACAATATGGGCTGTTGATCATAAAGCAGATTAACGGAAGAAAGCGTTAAAGGTTGTTGCGTTAACCTACTGATATAAAGTGTGTTCTGATAACGTCTGGCAATGTATTGGCTCCAACTGACCTGAGGCTGCCCATCTTCAGCAGCATGACAGACTTCAGTCAAAATTCGTTGCAGATTTGTGCGTGATGGCAGCACTATATTTAACTGTTTTATAAAAAACCGCAGCACATTGCGTTGCCGTGGCTCGCTCAACATAAGCAGTTTAATAATGTTTAAACTGCCGTCATTTGAATTCGCTTCGACAGAATTTAAATCATCTTGCGCTAGCTCATCCAACAAAATCTGGCTTTCCTGCAGGTTATTTGCGGAACGTGCCAGATTTCGATTTATGGCAGGCCAACGCCGTTGTAACAATGGCCAGATTTGATGACGTAAGAAGTTACGATTTATCTGGGTATTTTGGTTACTGGGGTCTTCAATCCACTGCAACTGATGTGTTGTTGCATATTCTAATAAAGCTTCTCTGGAAATAGTCAGCAAGGGCCGGACAATCTGCATATTCTGCCATTGAGAAATTGCTTTCATCGCTCCTAATCCACGATTGCCAGCCCCTCGCAGTAATTGCAACATCAAGGTTTCAGACTGATCTTGCAAATGTTGTCCAGTTAGCAAAACGCCATCATCGTTAATCAGTTGATCAATAGCTTGATAACGCGCGGTGCGTGCGGCTGATTCAAGACCTGACTGATTAATATCTGTAACTGTCACTTTCAGGCAGTGAAATGACATGTGTAATGAAGCAGCAACCTGTCGGCAGTGTTCTGCCCAATGGGCAGATTGCGATTGCAGCTGATGGTCGACATGCACGACCTGGATCTTTTGTGGAAATTGCTCACGATGCGTTGCCAAAAAATGCAGCAGCACATGAGAGTCCATGCCACCGCTGTAGGCCACCCATAAAGTAGAAGATCCGCAATATTTGCGGATCTTCTGAATAACTAATTCTGTGTCAAAAGACACTTTTATAAACCAGGGCCTGTTTATCCTTCAAAGGCACCATAATCAAGCAAACGCTTTTGACGACGTTTAACCAGTTCATCCACTGGCATCGCCTGTAACTGTTTAATTTTAGTGTTGATTGCTGTTTTCATGTTTGCCATCAGTGCTTCAGGATCACGATGCGCACCACCCAGGGGTTCTTTGACAATTTCATCTATCAAACCCAGTGATTTCAGACGATCTGAAGTCACACCTAGCGTTGCGGCGGCATCAGAAGCTTTTTCAGCGCTCTTCCAAAGTATGGATGCACAACCTTCCGGTGAAATAACTGAATAAATACTGTATTGCAACATCATTAAATGGTCGGCGACACCAATTGCCAGCGCACCGCCTGAGCCACCCTCACCGATAACGGTGCTGATAATGGGAGTTTTTAATTTAGCCATTTCAAACAGATTCCGAGCAATGGCTTCACTCTGACCGCGCTCTTCAGCACCGATACCGGGATAAGCACCTGGCGTATCAATAAAGGTCAATACTGGCATGCCAAAGCGTTCGGCCAATTTCATCACACGTAACGCTTTACGATAGCCTTCAGGGCGTGGCATACCGAAATTACGTGCCACTTTCTCTTTAGTATCACGGCCTTTCTGATGACCAATAACAATCACAGGCTGACCGTTGAAACGGCCCATTCCGGTAATTAATGCCTGGTCATCGGCGTAGGCGCGATCACCATGCAATTCTTCGAAGTCTGTGATCAGATGTTTGATGTAATCGAACGTATAAGGACGCTGCGGATGGCGCGCCATTTGGGTGACTTGCCATGGCGTTAATCCGGAAAAAATCGAGCGCGTCAGCGATTCACTTTTTTCCTTAAGCTTCTGAATTTCTTCGGTGATATTCAGATCGCTGTCATTGCTCATGTAGCGAAGTTCGTCGATTTTGGCTTCCAGCTCGGCAATAGGCTGCTCGTAGTCAAGGAAATTCAAC